>CESM01052095.1_pt1 | contig 15908 bp, 10 predicted proteins | sample 361421 | NCBI WGS metagenome assembly CESM01 (sample SAMEA2622219, study PRJEB7988) | marine metagenome | isolation source: saline water (ENVO:00002010), including | reverse complement strand
CTGGAGCTTCTTCTTTAGCCTCCTCAGCTTTAGCTGCATCTTCTAATTTTTTCTTTAAATCTTCTTCTCTTTTCTTATTATATGCTTTTTCCTCTTCTAATTTTTTCTTCTTCTCTTTTTCTTGAGTTTCCGATACTGAATCTATTTTCTTAGTAATCTTAGCTTCTTTTTCTTTTAGCCAAGCTTCTAATTTTTTATCTGCATCCTCTTGTTTTAGTGCCCCTTTTAATACACCAACTTGAAGATGTTTTTTCATCATTACACCTTTATATGATAATATTGCTCTTGCTGTTTCACTTGGTTGAGCACCTTTCATTACCCACTCTAGAGCTTTATCAAGGTCTAAATTTATTGTTGCTGGATTTGAGTTTGGGTTATAGTTACCTATTTTCTCAATAATTTTCCCATCTCTTGGAGATCTTGCGTCTGCAACTACTATATCATAGATTGCTAACTTTTTTCTTCCTCTTCTTGATAATCTAATTTTTACTGCCATAATATTCTGTTTAGATGGAACACGTCCATTAACGTTAAAAAAATTGTGCGCAAATATATACATATTAATATTATTTTCAACCATAAGAAATTATATTCCTTTTTTGGCTAATTTTTGAAGAATAAACATTAATTATTTGCATAATCGTGTAAACGGTTTTTAATTTATTATTTATATAACTATTTTTGTTAAAATTTATAATAGTGACCAAGTATAACTACATGTCCGGATCTGATATTAACTATATGGACGATTTATATTCTAAATATAAATCTGACCCACATTCTGTTGACATATCATGGCAAAAATTTTTTGAAGGCTTTGATTACTCTATAGCTAATTCTCTAGGATCTGTTAAATTCACTGAATCTTCAGTTTCTAAATTAATTGAAGCTTATAGAAGATATGGACATTTAAAGTCACTAACTAATCCAGTCAGAACACGAAGAGATCATAATGTTGATTTTTCAATTGAGAAATTTGGATTATCTGATACGGATTTATCTCAAACATTTTCTGCAGGCTCTGAAATTGGAATTGAGAATGGTACTCTTAAAGAAATTCTAGAGAAATTAAATAAAATTTATTTAGGCCCTATTGGTTTTGAATATGTTAATATTAGAAATATAGAGGAGGTAAATTGGATAAAAGAATGGGTAGAAAATAAATGGTATTCTCAAAACATAAGCATTGATAAAAAGAAGAGTATTTTAACTAAGTTAAATGAGGCAGTAGTCTTTGAGAATTTTCTTCATACAAAATATATAGGTCAAAAGCGTTTCTCTCTTGAGGGGGGAGAAAACACTATAACCTTTTTAAATGAGATTGTAAACTCAGCATGCGATAATAATGTGAAAGAAGTTGTAATAGGCATGGCACACAGAGGTAGATTAAATGTTTTAACCAGTATACTTAAAAAAACTTATGATGAGGTTTTTAATGAGTTTGAAGGAAATATGGATCCTGACAAGATCTTTGGAGATGGAGATGTTAAATACCATCTTGGATATAATAGTTATATAAATAGAGATAAAAATAATATTTATGTTAAGCTTATACCTAACCCTAGTCATTTAGAATCTGTTAATCCTGTAGTTATGGGATATGTAAGAGCTCAAATTGATGAGGAGTATAAAGGTAATTTTAATTCTGCGATACCTATTCTTATTCATGGAGATGCTGCTATTGCCGGTCAAGGAATCGTTTATGAAACTGTTCAAATGGCAAAGTTGAAAGGGTATCAAGTTGGAGGTGTTATCCATTTTGTTATTAATAATCAGATTGGTTTTACAACAGATTATGATGATGCTAGATCTAGTATTTATTGTACTGATTTAGCAAAAATTATTGATTCTCCTGTTTTACATGTAAATGGTGATGATCCAGAGGCTGTTTATTATGCTTCTCAGTTTGCTTTGGAATATAGACAAAAGTTTAAAAAAGATGTATTCATAGATCTTCTTTGCTACAGAAGACATGGACATAATGAAAGTGATGAACCAAAATTTACACAACCTAATTTGTATAATTTAATTTCTAAGCATCCAAGCCCAAGAGATGTTTACTTTAAAAAGATTATTGAAAAAGATAGTAAAATTGATAAAGGTCTGGCCGATAAATTAAACAAAGAATTTAAATCATTACTTCAAGAAAGACTTAATGAAGTTAAGCAGAAACCACTTCCTTATAAGCCTCAAAAAAAAGATGAGGAATGGAATTTTTTAAGAAACTCAAACAAAAAAGATTTTATTAGTTCACCAAAAACATCTATTAGTGAGAAAACAATAAATAAAATTGGTAAATCGTTAATTACTATTCCAGAAGGATTTAAGCCTCTTAAGCAAATAATAAGATTATTAAAGGATAGAGAATCTAATTTTTTTGATAAAAAGTTATTGAACTGGGCTGATGCTGAACTATTAGCATATGGTTCTTTATTACTTGATAACAAAAATGTCAGGATTTCTGGACAAGATGTAATTAGAGGAACATTCTCACACAGGCACGCTAAGTTATTTGATGCTAATACAAATCAGCCATATTCTCCTCTAAATAATCTTTCAGAACAGCAAGCTAATTTCAATATTTATAATTCTCTTTTATCTGAATTTGGAGTATTAGGTTTTGAGTATGGTTATTCAATGGCAAGCCCAAATACTCTTGTAGTATGGGAGGCACAATTTGGTGACTTTTCAAATGGTGCTCAAGTTATAATTGATCAGTTTATATCTTCAGCAGAAACAAAATGGGAGAAAATGAATGGACTTTTAGTATTACTGCCTCATGGTTATGAAGGTCAAGGACCTGAACATTCAAGTGCAAGACCACAGAGGCTATTAAGCTTATGCTCTGAGGATAATATGGTAGTTGCTAACTTAACTACACCTGCAAATTTATTTCATCTAATTAGAAGGCAATTGGCATGGAAATTTAGAAAGCCTTGTTTTCTGCTAAGTCCAAAAAGTTTATTAAGACATCCTTCTGTTATTTCTAATTTTGATGATTTTACAAACTCTCAATTCCAAGAGATAATAGATGATAATGTAAAAAGTAAAAAATTAATCAAGAAAGTAATACTTTGTACAGGAAAGTTTTATTATGATTTAGACGAATATAGGCAGGGTAACAATATAAAAGATGTTGCTATTGTAAGAATTGAGCAATTAAGCCCTTTCCCAAAATCAAAAATCGAAAAAATCTTAAATACTTACTCAAATGCTAAAAAGATAATTTGGGCACAAGAAGAAAACCAAAATATGGGTTATTGGTCTTACATTTCTTCATTCAATTTAAAAAATATTGAACTGTTTTCAAGAAAAAGAAGTTCATCTCCGTCAACTGGGTTTCTTAAAGTACACTTGAAAGAACAAGACGAATTAATTAAGAAAATATTTAACTGATTTAATATGAAAAATGAAATAATTAAAATGATGGTCCCAGCTGTTGGGGAATCTATAAATGAGGTAACCATATCTTCTTGGTTAAAAAAAGACGGTGATGTTGTTGAACTTGACGAAGTCATTGCTGAAATAGATTCTGATAAAGCAACTTTTGATTTAACTGCTGAATCTTCAGGTAAATTAAAAATTGAAGCACAAGAGGGAGATACTTTAGAAATAGGTGCGCCTATATGTTCAATAGAACAGGGTGATTTTAAGGTTCAAGAATCAGCTAAATCTATAAAATCTGAAAGTGAAACTGAAGAACAACCCAAAGACTCCCACATCAAAGAGATAGAAGAAAAAAGAGAAGATTCAACAAGTAATGTAACACCTGTTGCTCAAAAAATAATTGATGATAAAGGTATTGATATAAATAATATTAGTGGTTCAGGTGCTGGCGGAAAAATTACTAAAGAAGATGTATTAAATGTTACTAGCAGTAATACTGAAGAAAAATTAGAAACAACTGAGAGTCAGAATAGAGTAAAGATGACTCAGCTTAGAAAAACAATTGCTAAAAGATTGGTCAGTGTTAAAAACGAGACAGCTATGTTAACAACATTTAATGAAGTTGACATGTCATCAATTATGGATTTAAGATCAAAATATAAAGAATCTTTCAAAGAGAAATATGGGGTTAATTTAGGTTTTATGTCATTTTTTACGAAATCTTGTTGTATTGCTTTGAAGGAGTGGCCTGCAGTTAATGCTATGATTGAAGGTGATGAAATTGTATATAATGATAATTGTCATATCTCTATCGCAGTTTCAACTCCAAAAGGACTTGTAGTTCCGGTAATTAGAAAAGCAGATGAATTAGGATTTGATGATATTGAAAATGAAGTTATAAGATTAGCTACAAAGGCTAGAGATGGTAAACTTTCTATAGATGAAATGCAAGGAGGAACTTTTACAATAACTAATGGTGGAATTTTTGGTTCTATGTTATCAACACCAATTATAAATGCTCCTCAGTCAGCTATTTTAGGAATGCATAATATTGTTAAAAGAGGTGTAGTAGTTAATGATGAATTGGTAATAAAACCAATGATGTATTTAGCATTATCTTATGACCACAGAATAATAGATGGAAGAGAGTCTGTTAGTTTTCTCGTTAGGATTAAAGAATTATTAGAGGACCCATCAAGACTTATGCTTGAAATATAATTAGGTTGTTAAAACTATATTGATTTTATTAATTGGTAGAACTAACTAAACATTCATTAATTCAGTTAAATTTTTCTTTTTTTTATAAAGATTTTCAGAATTACAATTTATATTGCAAAATAAATTTCCATGCCTCGAGACAAGAGCATCAAGTCAATTTTAATCATCGGTTCAGGTCCTATTGTTATTGGTCAAGCATGTGAATTCGACTATTCTGGATCGCAAGCATCTAGGTCACTTAGAGAAGAGGGAATCGAGGTAACCCTGATAAATTCTAATCCAGCAACAATAATGACTGATCCAGTTACAGCTGACAATATTTATTTAAAACCTCTTACAAAAAAATCTATAATAAAGATTTTAGAAAAACATAAAATTGATGCTGTTTTACCTACAATGGGGGGACAAACTGCACTGAATTTAGCAATTGATTGTGATAAAGCTGGTATTTGGGAAAAGTATAAGGTAAGGATGATTGGTGTAAATGTTGACGCAATCAATACAACTGAAGATAGAGAGCTCTTTAGATTAAAAATGAAAGAGCTAAATGTCAATGTGTGTAAGGGTGAGATTGCTAAATCCTATTTGAGAGGAAAAGAAATTGCTCAAGAAATTGGATTTCCTTTAGTCATTAGACCATCATTTACTTTGGGTGGATCTGGTGGAGGGTTTGTTGAAGAAGAAAAAGATTTTGATAATGCTCTTAATCACGGATTAAATAAATCTCCTGTTCATGAGGTCCTTGTTGAACAAAGTGTTCTAGGGTGGAAAGAGTATGAGTTGGAGTTACTAAGAGATAATATTGGTAATGTTATTATCATCTGTTCTATAGAAAATTTTGATGCAATGGGAATTCATACTGGTGACTCAATCACAGTTGCGCCCGCTATGACTCTTCCTGATACCGTTTACCAGGAAATGAGAAACTTGGCAATTAAAATGATGAATGGTATTGGTGATTTTGCTGGTGGATGTAATGTTCAATTTGCAGTAAATCCTGAGACCGATGATATTATAGGAATTGAAATAAACCCTAGAGTATCGCGATCTTCTGCCTTAGCCTCAAAAGCAACAGGTTATCCTATTGCTAAAGTTGCTGCAAAGTTAGCTATTGGCTATAATCTTGATGAACTTAAAAATCAAATAACCGGAACTACTTCTGCTTTTTTTGAACCTTCTTTAGACTATGTAATAGTAAAAATTCCTAGATGGAATTTTGATAAATTTAAGGGTTCAGATAGGAGACTAGGTCTTCAGATGAAATCTGTGGGAGAAGCCATGGGAATTGGTAATAATTTCCAGGAAGCACTTCAGAAAGCTTGTCAATCACTAGAGATAAAAAGAAATGGATTAGGTGCTGATGGTAGGGAGTTAAAAGATCAGAATAAATTATTAGAAAGTCTTAAAAATCCAAGTTGGAATAGATTATTTCATATTTATGATGCACTTAAATTAGGTTTACCATTCAACACAGTACAAGACCTAACTAAAATTGATAAATGGTTTTTAAATCAGATTAATGAATTGGTTCTTTTAGAAAGAGAAGCTCAAAATTATGAGTTAGATACTTTACCAAAAAATATTCTAAAACTAATGAAAGAGAAGGGTTATGCAGACAGACAGATTGCCCACCTTCTAGGGTGTTTAGAAAGTGAAATCTTCAATAAAAGGATGGAGCTAAATATCAAAAGGAACTATAAGTTGGTTGATACTTGTGCTGCAGAGTTTGAAGCTGCTACTCCTTATTATTATTCTACTTTTGGCGATGAAAATGAGTCGGTATCTTCTGATAGAGAAAAGGTTATTGTGATTGGTTCTGGACCAAATAGAATTGGTCAAGGAATCGAGTTTGATTATTGTTGTGTCCATGGTATTCTTGCAGCAAAAGAATGTGGTTACGAGACTATAATGATAAATTGTAATCCTGAAACAGTTTCAACTGATTTTGATGTTGCTGATAAACTATATTTTGAGCCTGTTTTTTGGGAGCATTTATATGAAATTATATTACACGAAAAACCTATTGGTGTAATAGTACAGCTTGGTGGACAGACAGCATTAAAATTATCTGAAAAATTACATAATTATGGCATTAAGATTTTAGGAACTTCCTTTGACGCATTGGATTTAGCAGAAGATAGAGGAAGGTTTTCTGATTTATTGAAAGAGAACAAAATTCCGTACCCAGAATATGGGACAATTGAAACAGCTACTGATGCAATTGAATTATCCAGAAAAATAGGATTTCCACTTCTTGTAAGACCTTCATATGTTTTAGGTGGTCAGTCTATGAAAATAGTAATTAATGAAAAAGAGCTTGAAGAACATGTTGTTGATTTGATTAAAGATAAACCAGAGGGAAAAATATTATTAGATCACTTTCTAGAGGGAGCAATAGAAGCAGAGGCTGATGCCATATGCGATGGAAAAAATGTATATATAATTGGAATTATGGAACATGTTGAGCCAGCAGGTATTCACTCGGGGGATTCAAATGCTGTACTGCCACCATATAGTTTAGGTGATTTTGTTATTAATCAAATTAAAAAGTACACACAAAAAATTGCTGTTGCTCTTAAAACTGTTGGGCTCATCAATATTCAGTTTGCTATAAAAGATGATAAAGTGTATATAATAGAAGCAAACCCTAGATCTTCAAGAACAGTTCCTTTCATATCAAAAGCATATAGAGAACCATATGTGAATTACGCCGTAAAAATAATTCTTGGGAAAAATAAAGTCACAGACTTTAAAATGAATCCATATAAAAATGGATACTCTATTAAAGAACCAGTATTTTCATTTGATAAATTTCCCAATGTGAATAAAGAACTTGGACCTGAAATGAAATCAACGGGAGAATCTATTTATTTTATTGATGATTTGATGGATGATTACTTCCTAGATATTTACTCAAAAAGAAATCTTTACCTTAGTAAATAATGCTTAAGTTTTTACTAATTATTTTCATAATAATATATGTTATATATAGAATCTCAACTTTTTATGTTAAAACCTTTATCGGAAAGTCTGTAAATAATTTTAAAAAGTCTAAGCCTTCAAAGAAGAAAGGAATTCTAGATGATGAGGGTGATTTTATTGATTATGAAGAAGTAGATTAAATCCCTAACTTTACACAATGAATTGGTTTAATAGAAAGCAAAAAAATATTAATACTCCAACTTCCCAGAAAAAAGAATTGCCTGATGGGATGTGGTATAAAACTCCAGGGGGATCTATAGTTCACATAAGAGAACTCAAGAACAATTCTTATGTATGTCCTGAGGATGATCATCATGTAAGAATTGGATCAAAAGAATATTTTGAGATATTATTTGATAATAAATCATTTAAAGAACTCGATGAAAATCTCTCATCTTCAGACCCACTTAAATTCTCTGATACAAAATCTTATAAGGATAGGGTCGTTAAATCTATTAAGACAACTGGATTAAATGATGCTATTAGAACTGCTCATGGAAAACTAAATGGTCATAAAATTGTTATTTCATGTATGGATTTTTCTTTTATCGGTGGTTCAATGGGATCAGTTGTAGGAGAAAAAATTTCTAGAGCTATTGATTTTTCATTAAAAAATAAAACTCCTTTGATGATCATTTCTAAATCAGGAGGAGCAAGAATGATGGAGTCTACCTATTCATTAATGCAAATGGCTAAAACTTCTGCTAAGCTATCTTTATTATCAAAAAATAAAATACCATATATTTCTCTGATGACTGACCCAACTACTGGTGGAGTATCCGCGTCTTATGCAATGCTAGGAGATTTTAATATTGCTGAACCCGATGCTTTAATTGGTTTTGCTGGCCCAAGAGTAATAAAAGAAACAATAGGTTCTAATCTACCTAAAGGTTTTCAAAGATCTGAGTTTTTAGTTGATCATGGTTTCTTAGATTTTATTGTTGACAGAAGAGATTTGAAGAACAAAATATCCAAATTATTAAAGTTGTTAAAAAACTAATTTTATTTTTTTCAAATTTCAATACATGAATAAATTTCTGATTTATATTTGTCAAAAATTTTGAAGAAATAACAGTGTCTTTAACAATTGCAACATCGGTAGTAGCCTTCTCAATAGTAATATTATTATTGGTTTTTATATTATTATTTGCTCAATCTAAACTTGTCCAGTCTGGTGATGTAAATATAATAGTAAATGGAGATACTGATAACCCAATAATTACTTCAGCGGGTTCAACTTTATTATCAACTTTATCAGCTCAAAAAATGTTTTTACCATCTGCATGTGGTGGAGGTGGAACATGCGCCATGTGTAAATGTACTGTTTCAGAGGGCGGTGGAGATGTATTACCAACTGAGGTTGGGCATCTATCTAGAGCAGAAAAGGCTGATAATGTTAGGCTTTCTTGTCAGGTAAAAGTAAAACAAGATATGGAAATAGAAATTCCAGAGGAAATATTTGGGATTAAGAAATGGGAATGTGAAGTCGTATCAAACTACAACGTCTCTACTTTTATTAAAGAGTTTGTTGTAAAATTACCTCCAGGAGAAACTTTGAATTTCGAGTCAGGCGGATATATTCAAATAGATGTTCCAGAAACTGAGATTGACTTTAAAAATATGGATATAACTCCTCATCCTGATTTAGGTCATAAAGAAGATGTATTTAAAAGTGATTGGGATAAGTTTAACTTATGGCCTTTAAAAATGAAAAATGATGAGCCTATCTTTAGAGCTTATTCAATGGCTAATCATCCTGCAGAAGGAAATATTATAATGCTAAATATTAGAATAGCTACTCCACCTTGGGATAGAGTTAAAAATGATTGGATGGAAGTTAATCCTGGAATTTGTTCTTCCTATGTTTTCTCTAGAAAGCCAGGTGATAAAATTACAATATCAGGTCCTTACGGAGAGTTTCATATTAATGAAACTGAAAGAGAAATGATTTATATAGGTGGTGGTGCTGGAATGGCTCCATTAAGGTCACATATATTCCATTTGTTCCATACCCAAAAAACAAAAAGAAAGGTTTCTTATTGGTATGGAGGTAGGTCCAAGAAAGAATTATTCTATATGGATCATTTTAGGAAAATAGAAAAAGATTTTAAAAACTTTAATTTCTTTGTAGGGCTATCAGAACCATTACCAGAAGATAATTGGGAAATCAAGAAGAAATTAGAAGATAAAAAGGATGGATATGTTGGTTTTATTCATCAGGTACTTTATGATAATTACCTAAGTAAACATAAGGAGCCTGAGGATGTAGAATATTATCTTTGTGGTCCTCCTTTAATGAATCAAGCTGTTCTTAAGATGTTAGAGGATATGGGTGTGCCTGATGAAAATATCAGATTTGACGATTTTGGAGGTTAGCATTCCATGCTCTAAAAAAATTCTTATAACATATTTTTTCAATACTCTTTTTAGTGTATCCTCTTCTTATTAGTCCTTCAATAAGATTAACATATGTTGATACATCTTTAAGATCTTTAGGTAGAGTATTACCTAATCCATCATAGTCAGATCCAAAACCTATATAATCATCTCCAACTAAATTATTTATATGATCAATAGCATCTAATACATCTTCAATATCAGCAAATGGATCTAATTTATTTATTAATAGATCTTTATATTCTTCGGTTTCTTTATCATCATTTTTAAATTTTTTTTCATCTCTCCACCTTTTAACTTTATCATTTATTTCAGTAAATATTTTGTTTGATTTTGAGTTAACAAACGAAGATCCAAAATTGATTAATATAACCCCATTGGATTTAGCTATTAACTCTATCATTTTATCACTTAAATTTCTTTCAAAATTTGGAGTTAAAGCTCTTGGTGATGAGTGAGAGGCAATAATAGGCTTACATGAAATTTTCACTACATCATAAAATGTATCGTCAGAAACATGCGATACATCTATCATCATTCCAATACTATTCATTTCTTCAATAAGTATTTTTCCAAATCTACTAAGCCCTCCCCATTTTTTTTCCTTGTCATATGATGAATCACAGATTTGATTGTTTTTTGCATGTGTCAGAGTTATATATCTAATTCCTCTTTTAAAAAAATAATTTAAATTTTTAATTTGAGTTCCTAGCGCCGAACCATTTTCCATGCCCATAGGTAATGATATTTTATTTTTTTTGAAGTTTTCTAAAACATCAGAGGGGGAATACGCAAAATTTAAATCTTCGTTATAATTTATCACATTCTCTACAAGATCAATTAATTCGTTAGCAAAAATATAAGCATCATTTTCTTGTTTATCAGATGGAATATAAATTGCCATAAATGGACAATTTAATCCTCCTTTTTTTGCTTTAGGAATATCAAAATTTCCATTGGTTTCATAATTGATATCTATGTTTTTTTTATATAATAAACCTTCTTTATTTAACCTAAACGGCAAATCAATATGACCATCTGCAATAATAAATTCATTAGAATACTTAATTGCTATTGATTTATTCATAATTCTTTTAAAATAAGATTTTATAGACTTTTTGAGAAACCACCATCTATTGGTAAATTAATACCATTAATGTAATTAGCAGCTTTGCTACATAAAAAGGTTGTTGCGTCAGCAACTTCTTCAGGTTTACCAAATCTTCTAGCTGGAATATTTGATATTGTATTATTTGTTATTTCTTTTATTGTTGTCTTGGATGCTAATGCTCTATTTTTCAAAAGACTACGTAATCTTTCTGTATCAGTGAATCCAGGTAATATATTATTTACAGTTATTCCATCTTTTGCAACCTCGTTAGATAATGTCTTTGCCCAGCTGGCCATTGCCCATCTTACAGTATTAGAAACCCCTAAATTATCAATTGGAGCTTTTACTGAAACTGAAATTATATTTACAATTCTTCCATATTTTTCTTTCTTCATAATTGGCAAAAGAGAGGTAGATAGATAATGACTTGTGTGAAGGTGCATACTCATGTAATTTTCAAAATCTTTTTTACTTGCTTTTGAAATTTCTCCGGGTGGAGGGCCTCCTGTATTGTTTATAAGTATGGATGGTTTAAAACCTTTACCGAGATAATCTGTAAAATTTTTTTCTAATATATCAATATCATTAAAATCAGAAACAATGTAATTATGTTTATTTGAATTAATATCTGATAATTCATTAATTACATTTTTTAATTTATTTTCATTTCTTGCAATCAATGTTACTGATGCTCCGTTTTCAGCAAATTTAATCGCTATAGATTTTCCTATTCCTTGGGTGCTTCCACAAACAATTGCCCTTTTACCTTTTAATGAAAGATTCATGATTTTATTTTCTTATTTATTTATATTCAATATATGAAAAAACAGGATGCTTTAAAAATGGATTCTCAAGATCAAATATCTTGGGTGAAAAATGAGTTTGAATACGGAGAAGGTTTAAATACTGATAAAATTTATTTTTGTGGAAATTCTCTTGGACTGCAGCATAAATCAGTTAAAGATAAAATTAATTCACATTTGAAGCAATGGAAAGTTTCGGCTGTTGAGTCCCATTTTTCTGGAGAATATCCTTGGATAGAAATTCAAGATAAAATTAAATTTATTTTAAAGGACTTTTTAGGTTGTAGTCCCGAGGAATTAGCAATTATGAATGCTTTATCTGTTAATCTACATCTCTTAATGATTTCTTTTTTTAATCCGAGCAAGAGAAAATCAAAAATTATGATTGAGGAGCACGCATTTTCCTCAGATAGATATGTAATAAATTCTCACTTAAAATTACATAACCTTGATAACTCATCTCTTATTCTTATTGAACCTGAAGATAATATTATATATGAGGATGAAATAGTTGAAATGATTAAAAAAAATAGGGATGATCTAAATTTAGTTTTATTACCAGGGATTCAATATTATACAGGGCAGTTAATTGATTTAAAAGAAATTTCTAAAACATGTAGAGAATATGGTATTATTTTGGGTGTTGATTTTGCTCATGCAATTGGGAATGTTCCAATTAATCTTAATAATCTTAAGATAGATTTTGCCACCTGGTGTAGTTATAAATACTTGAATTCTGGTCCTGGTGGAATTTCTGGAATTTATGTTAATTCAAAACATTTCAATAAAATAGATAAGAGGTTAGAAGGGTGGTGGGGAAATAAATTATCTACAAGATTTGAAATGAAGAAAAAAATTGATCCAGATCTCTCTGCAGAGGGTTGGGTAATAAGTAATCCTCCTGTAATTTTATTAGATATTCACTTAGCATCCTTAGAAATATTTAATAAGGTAGGTTTAAATAATATTTTTTCTAAATCTAAATCTCTCACTCAATTTCTTTATAAAGGACTAATTAATATCAAGAATGTTTCAAAACATTTTGATATCATTACTCCCGAAAGTCCTGATAAAAGAGGAGCTCAGTTATCTCTATATTTTCATAATAATTCAGAGGAGATATTTAAAAAATTAAGTAAAAAATTTGTGATTGATTTTAGAAAGCCAAATGTCTTAAGAGTAGCACCAGTTCCTCTTTATAATTCCTTTGAAGAAGTTCATGAATTTGTAAATGAACTTGACTTACTGTTAAATAGTTAAATGGTAATTTCCTCGTAAATACTGCCTTGATGATCTAACATTTTTCTGCAGAAGTCATAAATAGCCTGATCATCATAATAGCACTCACTGTATAATTCATCTTGAGATCCATGTTCAATAATTTTATCTGGGATTCCTAGTCTTTGAATAGAGTTTTTATAGTGATTATCAGCCATAAATTCGATTATTGCTGAGCCGAACCCGCCCATTATACATCCATCTTCAACAGTTAAAATAAATTTATGATTTTTCATAACTTCATGTAGTAAATCCTCATCTAAAGGTTTTACAAACCTCATATCATAGTGAGACGGAAAAATATCATTTTCATTTAATCTTTGAATTGCTTTTGAGGCATAATTTCCAATATGACCAATTGTTAGAATGGCTATATCATCACCTTCACATATTGTTCTTCCTTTACCAATTTCAATGAGCTCCATATTAGTTTCCCAGTTAGTCTGGACCCCCTTACCTCTTGGGTATCGAATTGTAAATGGATTATTATTTTTATGTTGAGCAGTATACATTAAGTTTCTTAACTCAGATTCATTCATTGGTGCAGATACAATCATATTAGGAATGCACCTCATATATGCTATATCATAAGCTCCATGATGAGTAGGTCCATCCGATCCGGCGACACCTGCTCTATCCAAACAAAATACTACAGGAAGGTTTTGTATACATACATCGTGAATAACTTGATCGTATGCTCTTTGCATGAAAGTACTATATATATTACAGTAAGGGATCATGCCTTGAGTTGCTAAACCTGCACTAAATGTAACAGCGTGCTGTTCAGCAATACCAACATCAAATGCTCTTTCTGGTATTTTTTTCATCATAATATTTAATGATGATCCTGAAGGCATAGCAGGAGTTACACCAACAATCTTTTTATTTTTTTGAGCTAACTCAACAATTGTATTGCCAAAAACATCTTGATATTTTGGAGGAGTTTTCTTTGTTGCTTTAACTGCTAAACTTTTTCCAGATTCCACATCAAACTTTCCTGTCGCGTGCCATTTAGTTTGATCTTGTTCTGCTAATGAATATCCTTTTCCTTTTTTTGTTATACAATGTAAAAGTTTTGGACCTGGAATTTTTTTTAAATCTTCAAGGGTTTTAACTAAATGATTAATATCATGTCCATCAATTGGTCCAAAATATCTTAAGTTTAGTGCTTCGAATAAATTAGAATTATCTAGCACAAATGACTTTAAGCTTTTTTCTACTGTTTTAGCAATTCCCCTAGCGCTTTCTCCAACATTTTTTAATTTCCCCAAAACTTTCCAAATATCATTCCTGATATTATTAAAGGTTGGGGAAGTCGAAATATCTGTCAAATACTTTTTTAATGCACCTACATTAGGATCTATGGACATGCAGTTATCATTTAAAATGATTGTTACATTAGCATCTGTATCTCCTGCATGATTCATTCCTTCAAAAGACATTCCTCCAGTCATACCTCCATCACCAATAACAGCAATATGTTGTCTCTTCATATCATCGTTTAATTTAGCTGCAATAGCCATACCTAAGGCTGCAGAAATAGAAGTTGAAGAATGTCCAACTCCAAATGTGTCGTATTCACTCTCAGAAATTTTAGGGAAACCAGATAGTCCTTTATAGACACGATTTGTATGAAAATTATCTTTCCTTCCAGTTAATATTTTATGCCCATAAGCTTGATGTCCCACATCCCATACAATTTTATCTAAAGGTGTATTGTAAACATAATGTAAGGCAACTGTGAGCTCTACTACACCTAGACTTGCACCAAAATGACCACCATTTTCTGAGATAGAACTTATTATGAAATTTCTAAGGTCTTGACATACATTTTTAAGATCCTTTTCTTCAAGCTTTCTTAAATCTGCAGGTAAATTTATTTTATCAAGAGTTTTAAATGTCGTTTTGCTCATATTGGGTGTGATATACTTATACTCTTTTTTCAATTATTAGTTTATAAATCTATTAATTTTATTATAAAGTATTAATTTTATTTTAATTCCTTACATTAAAATTTTTAATGTTCATTTTCTTATGAGTTATGAAATAAAAATTCCGCTTTTTGAAGGTCCTTTTGATCTACTACTTTTCTTTATTGAGAGAGATGAGTTAGATATAATGGATATACCAATATCAGAGATAACCAATGATTTTTTTGAATATATATCTGATCTAGAAAAAATGAATATTGAAGTTGCAAGCGAGTTTATTGTTGTTGCTGCAACATTAATGAGAATTAAATCTAGGATGTTACTTCCAAGGCTTTCTGTTGATGAGGATGGAAATGAAATTGATCCAAGGGAAGAATTAGTTGAACATCTTATTGAATATAAGAAATATAAATCAGTGATTGATGAATTCTCAAGTTTAGAAGAGTATAGGCAGCAAAAAATCTCAAGAGGAAATTTATTTTCTGAGTTAAATGTTATCAGTGAAAGAGCAAAGGTTGAAACAGAACTTCAGGATATCGATTTATATAAGTTATTAATTGTATTTAAAAATGCTATTGATAAATATCAGATTGAGCAGAATAAACCTAAACATGAAATATACAGATACCCATATACTATACCAGAACAAAAAAAATTCATTATTAATTTACTAAAATCAAAATCAAAAATTGCCTTCTCTAAATTAATAGAGGAAAATCCACTTAAAATATTAGTGATATATAATTTTTTAGCAATTCTCGAACTAATTCAAGATTCAAAAGTAAAAATATCTATTGGTAA
>CESM01236563.1_pt1 | contig 15910 bp, 14 predicted proteins | sample 361421 | NCBI WGS metagenome assembly CESM01 (sample SAMEA2622219, study PRJEB7988) | marine metagenome | isolation source: saline water (ENVO:00002010), including | reverse complement strand
TAGAAAGAAATGGTGAGAAAATTACAAAATCATTTAAAAGGGAAAAAATAAATGGATACTATAAACGCTATTATTCTTGGAATTATTCAGGGACTTACTGAGTTCTTGCCAATTAGCAGTAGTGGGCACTTAGAAATTGCTAAAGTAATACTTTCAGACAAAAATATTGGAGAACAAAGCATGTTAATGACTGTTGTTTTGCATGGAGCAACAGCACTAAGTACGATTTACATTTTTAGGCATGATATTTATGATATTATTAGAGGTCTTTATTCTGGCGTAAAACAAGATATGTTTTTCTCAATAAAAATAATCTTATCTATGATTCCAGCAGTTTTTTTAGGACTAATCTGGGAAGATAAAATAGAAAAATTATTTAATGGAAATTTACAATTAGTTGGTTCAATGCTAATTATTACATCAATATTGTTGTTTTTCGCTGAAAAATCAAAATCATCAAAAAAAAATGTTGGTTTTTTAGACTCAATAATAATTGGTGTTTTTCAGGCTATTGCAATATTGCCTGGCATATCTAGATCTGGATCTACAATATCTATATCTGTATTATTAGGAATAGATAAAGAAAAATCTGCACGTTTCTCTTTTTTAATGGTTGTCCCTTTAATTTTAGGAAAAATTATAAAAGATCTCTACAGTGGTGAAATTAATTTCACTAATACAGAAAGTTTGCCTTTACTGATTGGATTTATTTCATCATTTATTGTCGGTGTAATTGCATGTAAATTGATGATAAAAATTGTTAAAAAAAGTAAACTAAAATACTTTGCATATTACTGTATAATTATAGGTCTATCAATAATTATTTATCATAATCTTAATGCTTAAAGCGAATACTAATATTAACTCAAAAACTGATTTTGTAAATGGTCAATTACTACTTTTTGATAAACCTCTAAATTGGACTTCTTTTGATTTAGTCAAGAAAATTAGAAATATTATTAAATCATCCCAAAATTTAAAGAAATTAAAAGTAGGGCACGCAGGGACTCTTGACCCATTAGCAGATGGATTATTGATTATTTGTACTGGCAAGTTAACAAAAAAAATACACGAAATACAAAATTTACAAAAGGTATATACCGGAACAATAACAATAGGGGCAACTACACCATCTTTCGATAAAGAGACTCCTATAAACAAGATATATGAAATATCACATATTAATGAGAAAAAAATTATAAAAAATTGTGAGAATTTTTTAGGAGAAATAATACAGGTTCCTCCAATTTTTTCTGCTATTAAATTAAATGGAAAAAGAATGTATGAATATGCAAGAAATGGTGATAATATAACAGTAAAAAAAAGAATCGTGACAATTCATTCATTTACAATAAAAAAAGTGAAAATTCCTGATATTAAATTCAAAGTTATTTGTAGTAAAGGCACGTATATAAGATCTTTAGCAAATGATTTTGGCAAGAGTTTAAATTCAGGAGCTTATCTTTCGGGGCTTAGGAGAGAAAAAATTGGAGAATATAATTTAAAAGATTCTTACAATATAGAATCCTTTAAAAAAAATATACTATTGTAGTCAATAAGCTTGACATCAGCTTTTTCAGAGCTTATATTTGTAAAAATTTAATCTTAGTCATGAAATATAAATTATCCAACTTTCATTTTGAATTACCCGAAAAGCTAATTAGTAAAACGCCTAGAGAACACAGAGATGAATCTAATTTAATGGTGATATCAAAATCTTCTGGTAAAATTGAACATAAAACATTTAAAGATATAATTAATTATTTTGATGAAAATGATGTAATGATATTTAATAATACAAAGGTTTTTCCTGCTAGAATGTATGGAAATAAGGAAAAAACTGGAGCCAGAATTGAAGTTTTTCTTTTAAGAGAGTTAAATAGAGACAATAGATTATGGGATGTCTTAGTAAATCCAGCAAGGAAAATTAGAATTGGTAACAAACTGTATTTTGGTGAAAATGATGAATTGATAGCTGAGGTAATAGACAACACTACTTCTAGGGGTAGAACACTTAGATTCCTTTTTGATGGAACACATGAGGAATTTCAAGAAACGTTAGATCATTTAGGACAAACACCTCTACCAAAATTTATTGATAGAAACCCAACAAAAAATGATGACGAACGATATCAAACTATTTTTGCGAAAGAATCAGGAGCAGTCGCTGCTCCAACTGCTGGACTCCATTTTAGTAAAAATTTAATGAAAAGGCTAGAAATAAAGGGAATTAACTTTGCTGAGGTAACTTTACACGTAGGCCTTGGAACATTCAGATCTATTGATGTTGAAGATCTTTCTAAACATAAAATGGACTCTGAAGAAATTAATATTTCTACGCATGCTGCTAAAATTATAAATGAAGGTAAAGATAGAGAAAAAAAAATATGCGCAATTGGGACTACAGTTAACAGAACAGTTGAGAGTTCAAATACTACTAACAAAATGGTAATCCCATATAAAGGTTGGACTAATAAATTTATTTTCCCCCCATATAATTTTCAAATTGCAAATTGTATGGTTACTAACTTTCATTTACCAAAATCTACGTTATTTATGCATGTATGTGCATTTGGAGGAAATGAATTAATAATAAAAGCATATAAAGAAGCTATTAAGAAAAAGTACCGTTTTCATACATTCGGAGATTCAATGCTAATTATCCCATAAAATGAAAAAAATTGCATTAATTCTAGCTGGTGGAAAAGGAGTTAGGATGAATAATATTTTGCCTAAACAATTCTTGATTTTTAATCAATTACCCTTGTTAATGCATACGATGAGAAAATTTTCATCTTTTGATAAAATTATATTAGTTCTTCCTGAGAATCATCTAGAATTATGGAATAGTTTATGTGAAAAATATAAATTTAATATAACTCATGAAATAGTTGTTGGGGGTAAAACAAGATTTCATTCAGTAAGAAAAGGTCTTGAAAAAATAACTGAAAATTGTTTTGTTGCTATACATGATGGAGTTCGCCCTTTAGTTTCAGATGATTTGATTAACAGGTTAATAAATAAATGTAAAATAGGATTTGGTGTTATTCCTGTTTTATCAATCAAAGACTCTCTTCGGAAATTTGATAAAAACCATTCTAAAATAGTAAATAGAGAAGGGATTAAAAGAGTGCAAACTCCTCAGTGTTTTTATTCAGAAGATATTATTCATGCATATAAACAGAAATATACTAATTTATTTACAGATGATTCTTCTGTTTTCCAATCAGATGGAGGAGAACTAATTTGTATTGATGGAGAAGAAAAAAATTTAAAGATTACTAATAAAGATGACTTGATTTTTGCCATAAATTTTATTAAAAAATAATTAAATCATACAATTCTATTAACAACTGATTTATTAATTAAATTTATACCTGGTTTTTTGCCAGACTCCAAGGTTCCTAATTCTGAAAATCCTAATGCTTCGGCTCCATTTTTTGATGAAATTTTCAAAAGTGTATTTAAATCGAAATTTGAATTTTCTTTAATTAACATAATTTCTTCATAAATAGATAATGAAAAATTTGATGATAAACTATCAGTGCCTACACATAATTTTTCTGTGTTAAATATAGAATAATCTGGTAGAGTATTTTCTATATAAATGTTTGATCGAGGACAGGTGCAATAATATATATCACCCATATCTGACTTATCTGAGAAAGTATTGTGAACAGATAATATTTTATGAGTATTAAAGTCCTTAATTATTGAAGAGCTAGTGCTCCTATCTTCCCATATTAATGGATCGGCTTCCATTGATTTTAACCAATCTATGAACTCTCCATCCTTTAAAGAAAATAATTTCTTTTCTTCAAAAGATTCATCTATATGAATAGTGATTATATCATTATCAGAGTCACTAATATTTATAACATTTTTTAATAAATTTGGGTTTACTGAATATGGAGCATGAGGAACTATAGATGCCTTCATATTTGCATCTCTAAATTTATTTCTCATATATAATGCAGATGAAATAACGTCCTTGTTATACTGTTCTTTTACACTAAAGACTTCTATGAAATTATAATATAATAAATTTCTTTTCTTTTTTTGAGTCAAGGTATCTAAGGTATTACATATATCCCCAACGGCAACTATACCATTTTTTTTCATTTCATCTTCTGCTAATCTTATAGATCTTTCTATTTTTTCTTCTGAAAATATATTTCTCTTTTTAATTGATTTTGCAAAATTTATAAAACCTTTATCAGGTTTAATAAAATTTGATAAATGACTTAATTCTAAATGACAATGTGCGTTTACAAATCCTGGGCATAAATATCCTTCATATATCTCTATTTTATTGGGTTTTACCTCGTTTCGATTATTATATAAACCTAATATGTATCCACTAGAATCTATTTCAATTACTCCCTTTTTAACAGGAGGTATATGCAATGGAAAAATCCAGTCTGCTGATAAAAATCTCATAGTACAAAAGTAAAGAAACGGATTTAATTTATATTTGCAATCTATGAAGAAAGATATTAGGCAAATATCAAACAAAGAATTGGAGTGTTTTTTAACCGAAAATAATCACTCTAAATTTAGAATGAAACAAATAAATGAATGGCTCTGGTCAAAAGGGTCCAGTTCTTTCGATCAAATGAGCTCTATTCCTATAAAACTGAGAGAATTATTAAAAGAATCTTTTAATCTTACTAATGCTGAAATAGATAAAAAGTATAAAAGTAAAGATGGTACAATAAAATATAGTTTTAAATTATTTGACAATAAATTAATTGAGGGGGTATTAATTCCATCAAATAAAAGAGTTACTGCATGTATTTCTTCTCAAATAGGGTGTGCATTATCTTGTACATTTTGTGCTACTGGAACATTACAATTTTCAAGAAACCTAACAAAAGGAGAAATATTTGACCAGGTGTTTAAGTTAAATCAGGAATCTATTATAAATTATGGTAAGCCAATTACAAATATTGTTTTTATGGGTATGGGAGAGCCTTTATTAAATTATAAAAATTTATTAGATTCAATATATTATATTACTTCTGATGTTGGAATGGGAATATCACCAAAGAGAATAACTGTTTCTACGGCAGGTTTAACAACTAAAATTATGAAATTAGCAGATGATAATGTAAGATTTAATCTGGCTATATCACTACATTCATCGATTGATAAAATAAGGACTGAAATAATGCCTTTAAATAAAAAATTAAATCTAAATTCTCTACAAGAATCTGTAAAATACTTTTATGAAAAAACAAAGATAAGAGTTACATACGAATACATATTGTTTAATGGAATTAATGATGATCTTAAATCAGCAGAATCTCTAGCATTATTTTGCAAAAATACACCATGCAAGGTAAACCTGATTGAATATAATCACGTAGATGGAATTAACTATACAAAATCATCTAATAAAAACACATCTATTTTTATCTCTTATTTAGAGAAAAAAAATATTATTGTAAACTTAAGAAGAAGTAAAGGAAAAGATATAGATGCTGCATGCGGACAATTAGTAAATAAATTAAATTAAAATTGAAAATAGTTAACCAAATAAAATATCCAATTAAAGAAGAGCTAGCTATTTTTGAAAAAAAATTTCAAAAATCTTTACATTCAAAAGTCCCATTATTGGATAAAATTATGCATTTTATTATCAAAAGAAAAGGGAAACAAATGCGTCCAATGTTCGTTTTTCTTTCATGTAAATTATTTGGAAATGTAACTGAAAAAAGTTATAGGGCCGCTTCATTAATTGAATTATTACATACCGCAACATTAGTTCATGATGATGTAATAGATAATGCTAATATCAGAAGGGGTTTTTTTTCAATAAATGCACTGTGGAAAAATAAAATTGCTGTTTTAGTAGGTGACTTTCTTCTTTCAAAAGGCCTTTTGATGTCATTGAAAAATAAAGATTTTGATTTACTTGAAATAGTTAGTGAAGCAGTTAAAGAAATGAGCGAAGGAGAAATTTTGCAAATGGATAAAGCTCGTAGGCTTGATATAGAAGAAGAGGTGTATTTTGAAATCATTCGTAAAAAAACTGCAGTATTAATTGCTAGCTGTTGTGCTTGTGGAGCAAGTTCCTTAAATAAGGATAAAGAAATTATAAATAAATTGTATTCTTTAGGCGAAAATATTGGAATAGCTTTTCAAATAAAAGATGACCTTTTTGATTATTATAATAATTCAATTATAGGAAAACCAACAGCAATTGATATCAGAGAAAAAAAGATGACTCTTCCATTAATATATACAATTAATAAAGTGGATAAGAAAACCAAAAACTATATTATTAATACAATAAAGAATCATAATACAAATGAAACTAAAATTCAAAATATAATTTCAATAGTCAAAATAAATGGAGGGATAGAATATTCTATTGATATAATGAAAAGGTACCAAAAAATTGCTTTGGAAATTTTAAATGATTTTCCTGAAAATGAAGCTAAAAAATCATTAGAATTATTAATTAATTACGTAATTGAAAGAAAAAAATGATTCCTAAAGAGACTATTGATCTAATATTTGAATCTTCTAAAATTGAGGAGGTTATTGCTGACTATCTTCCTGATCTTAAGAAGAAAGGGACTAACTATTGGGCTTGTTGTCCGTTTCATAATGAAAAGACACCATCTTTCTCTGTGTCTCCATCTAAAGGAATTTATAAATGTTTTGGTTGTGGAAAAGGGGGTAATGTTGTGAATTTTATTATGGATCATGAAGGTCTTAGCTATCCAGAATCATTAAAAGAGCTAGCTAAAAAGTATAATATTGAAATTGAAGATGTAAAATTAAGTCCCGAGCAAATTGCAATATCCAATAAAAAGGAATCTGTGTATTTAATTAGTAAATATGCTAACAATTTCTTTCAAAATCAACTCTGGGAAACAAATGAAGGAAAATTAATTGGGTTGTCATATCTAAGAAATCGGAAATTTTCTGAAAATATAATTAAACAATTTGAACTAGGATATAGTCCAGAAATAAAAAATGCCCTCATAAAACAAGCAACTAAAGACTCCTACGAAAAAGATTTTTTAATTGAATCTGGATTAGCTATAATAAATAAAAATTCTGAAGTTGATAGATTTAACAATAGAATAATTTTTCCAATACATAATAGTTCTGGAAAAATAATTGGTTTCGGAGGAAGGTCTATTAAAAACAATAATAGAGCAAAATATTTAAATTCTCCTGAGAATCCTATTTATCAAAAAAGTAAAGTTTTGTATGGATTATATTTTTCAAAAAATGAAATTAATAAAAAAAATAACTGCTATATTGTAGAAGGGTATACTGATGTGATTTCAATGCATGAAAATGGAATAAAAAATGTTGTCTCTGTCTCAGGTACCGCATTAAGCTCTGATCAAATAAATTTAATTCGCAGATTTACCAACAACATTACACTTTTATTTGATGGAGATGAAGCTGGATTAAAAGCTTCATTTAAAAATATTGATCTTATATTAAAAGAAGGAATGAACGTTAATATAGTTATGTTTCCAGCATCAGAAGACCCAGATTCATATTCAAAAAAATTAACTAATGAAGAGTATTTATCATTTTTAAACGAAAACTCTAAAGATTTTATAAAATTTAAATCTGAATTATTGAAAAAGAATTATCATAACGATCCAGTGAAAAAAGTTGAGTCTATATCTGATATAGCTAGATCAATAGCTATGATACCTAATAGATTATTAAGACACGAATATTGCAAAGTAAGTTCTTCATTATTAAGTATTGCTGAAGAAGATTTGATTTTTGAAATGTCTAAATTTTTAGAATCTCCAAAAAAAATCAAATCTAAAGATGATATTGTATTAAATAAAAATCAAAAAATCAAAACAACATTAATTGAAGAGTGCGAAAAAGAAATTTTAAGACTTTTATTTAATTACGGAGACAAAATTTTAGAATTTGAAGAAAATAGAATTAAAGTATGTGAATATATATTACACGAATTAGAAAAAGATAGTATAACTTTTAGCAATACATCATACTTATTTATTTGGGAAAAATACTTTGAAATATATAAAATTGATAATACTCATAATATTAATTATTTTCTAAAAAATACTGAAGATGAAGTACAGCAAATAGTGATCTCACTCTTAAGTAAAAAACATGAAATCAGTAACAAATGGGAAGAAATACATAATATATATATAAAGGATGAAAGTCAGAATTTAGAAAAAAGTGTTGAAAAATCTATTCTAAATTTAAAACAAGCTTTTATTAAAAAAGAAATTTATAATTTAAATGAAATAATTAAATCTGAAAAAAATGACTCTACAGAAATACTTTTTAAAGTAAACAAGCTAAACAAAGCGCTAGTAATTATTAATAAAATTCTAGGAAGAAACTTTAATTAACTACTTAATATCTTTTAATCTAAGTTGTAACTCATTTTTACCATTCCATTGGTTTTCTTCAATAAAATAGCAAATATCAAAACTTTTATTATTTGTTGTTTTTTCATATTTATCCGACATTCTAAATCCTATAGCGGTAATTTTATCATCTCCTTTGTCAATAACCAACCTTAAGTGAGATTTATCTTCTCCAATTTTTTTCCCCCAACCACAATCCTTAATATTTTTACTGATAAAAATAGGAGGTCTATTTTTAGGCCCAAACGGAGCAAATTGTTTAATAATTCTAAATAATTTTGGTGTAATATCATTTATAGAAATCTCCATATCAACATCAATTACTTTTTTAAGTTGATTCTCCGTAATATCTCGACTAACTACCTTCTCAAACTCAATTATAAAATTATCTAAATTTTCTATTTTAATTGTTAAACCAGCCGCATACTTATGGCCCCCAAACTTTTCTAATAAATGTTCACATTTTAATAATGCCTCATATAAATTAAATCCTTTTACTGATCTAGCTGATCCTGTCAAAATTCCATCCGATTCTGTAAGAACAATAGTTGGCTTATAATGCTTTTCAATTAATCTTGACGCTACTATTCCTACAACACCTTTATGCCAATTAGAACTATAAACAATAGTTGATTTCTTATTGACATCAATTAAATTTAATGCTTCATTAGTAATATTTTGGTCTAATTCTTTTCTTTCAATGTTATAATTTTCAATTCCTTTAGCAAATTCAACAGCTAAATTATAGTCCTTTTCTATTAAAATCTCAACTGCTCTTTTGCCATGATCAATTCTTCCAGCAGCATTTATCCTGGGAGCTATCCCAAATATAATATCAGACATTGATAAAAAATTTTTACTTAAATAATTATCAATTAATGCTTTCAATCCTGGCCTTGGTGAATGATTTATTACCCTCATTCCATAAAATGCTAAAACTCTATTTTCCCCATTCATATCAACTATATCAGCTCCGATACTTGTAGCTACCAAATCTAAATATTCTCCAATCTCATTAAAATCTAAACCTCTATTTTGATTAAAAGCTTGAATTAACTTGAAGCCGACTCCACAACCAGATAGTTCTTTAAATGGATATTTACAGTCTAACTGCTTTGGATTAAGAATTGCTACTGCTCTTGGCAGATTAACACCTGGAGTATGATGATCACAAATAATAAAATCAATGTCTTTTACAGACGCATAATCAACCTGCTTTACTGCTCTAATTCCACAATCTAATGATATTATTAAAGAATATTCATTAATCTGTGCATAATCTATACCTTTTAATGAAATACCATATCCTTCATCATATCTGTCTGGAATATAATATCCTATATTTTTAGAAAAATTTGATAAATAGCTATACATCAAAGAGACAGATGTAGTCCCATCTACATCATAATCTCCGTAAATTAAAATTTTTTCTTCTTTTTTTATTGCTAATTCAATTCTCTCAACAGCTTTTAACATATCTTTCATTAAAAAAGGATCATGTAAGTCATCAATTTGCGGTCTGAAAAATTTCTTAGCTTGATTAAAATTATTAATACCTCTTAACACCAATAGATGCGCGATAGATTTACTAACTCCTAAATCTTTTGCTAGTTTTTCAGTTACCTCTTCATCTGTATTTTTTATATTCCATTTAAAATTATTCATTTCTTCATTATTTTAGACTGAGTTAAAATTGAATATTTATGTATCAACTTAAAAATATCTAATATCATATTTGAATCTATTTCCATAGATTCAGCTTTACACTCTCTATCAGAAAGAATTTCATACCACCTTTTTATTTGAAAAATAGCAAGATTATTATTCATCTTTAGATTAGCAATTTCTTCGACTATATCATTCCTTTTAGATAAATTAGTAATAATTTTTTTATCAATTTGATCAATTTTATTTCTTAATAAATTTAGTTCATTATTAGGATTTTTATCTATCTCACTCTGATCTCTAAGTATTAAATCTGAAATGATTTTTTTTAAATTTTTAGGTTTAACTTGTTGATTAGCATCAGATAATGCTTCGTATGGGTTATTATGAGTTTCTATCATTAATCCATCCATATTTAAATCCATTGCAGTTTGCGACAACTCTGGTATTAATTCTTTGCTGCCTGCAATATGTGATGGGTCGCATAAAATATTAATTTCTGGCAATTCTCTTTTTAATTCAATAGGTATCTCCCATTTTGGTTCATTTCTATATGCCGAAAGTTCATATGTATAAAAACCTCTGTGTATTGCGGCTATCTTTTTCACACCCTTATTATATATTCTTTCTACTGCTCCAATCCACAAGCTTAACTCTGGGTGAATAGGATTCTTTATATATATTTCAATATCTACACCTCTCAATGCTTCGGCTATTTCTTCAATATAAAATGGATTTACAGTTGTTCTTGCTCCTATCCATAAAACATCAATGTCATAATACAAACATTTTTCTACATGCTTAGCTGTTGCGACTTCAGTAGCAGTTTTTAATCCTGTTTGCTTTTTTACTGAACTTAACCAGTTCAATGCTTTCTCTCCATATCCTTCAAAATTATTGGGGTTTGTCCTGGGTTTCCACACACCTGCTCTAAAAATATCAACATAGTCCTTGATTTGATTAGAAATATTTAATAATTGATTCTTTGATTCAGCAGAACATGGACCAGCTATAATTAAAGGTTTTTTTTCTATAAATTTATTTAAATTCATTTTTTTCCTTCAATAATAATTACAAATTCTCCTTTGACTTTTTTTCCTTCAAAATAATCTAACACTTGTAAAACACTTCCTCTGACTGTCTCTTCATGTAACTTGCTAATCTCTCTAGATATTGAAATGTTTCTTTGCTCTCCTATAGAAAATTTTAAATCTTTTAATGTTTTAATAATTCTATGTGGTGATTCATATAAAATAATAGTAACCCTTTGATTAATAAAAGATTCTATTTTACTTCTTCTTCCCTTTCTAATTGGAAGGAATCCTTCAAAAATAAATCTATCACATGGAATTCCAGAATTAACTAATGCAGGGACAAAAGCATTAGGCCCAGGAAGACATTCAACTTTGATATTATTTTTTATACATTCTCTAATTAACAAAAAACCAGGATCAGAAATTGCTGGTGTTCCTGCATCTGAAATTAAAGCTATAGTCTCCCCTTCTTTTATCTTATTTACATATAAATTTAATTTTTTATGCTCGTTATTTAAATGATAAGAACTTATTTGAGTTTTAATATTATAATGTCGTAATAAATTTTTAGAAACTCGCGTATCTTCTGCTAATATTCTATCAACCTCTCCTAAAATCCTAATAGCTCTTAAGGTAATATCTTCTAAATTACCAATAGGTGTAGGAATTATATATAATTTTGACATTCTACAAAACTACATGAAAAAAGATAAAAGAAAAACTTTATTTTTCATATTTTTGTTTTTCAAGCAAACTAATAGATTGCAAATATGTCTCTAGAGCCTCCAACTTATCCTCTAAATTTTTCTGGTAGTATAGAAGTTATATGTGGATCTATGTATTCTGGAAAAACTGAAGAGCTATTAAAAAGAATTAAAAGAGCAAACTATGCAAAACAAACGATTGAAGTATATAAACCAATTATAGATAATAGATATGACAGTAAAAATGTAGTGTCTCATAATGCTAATTCTATTAATGCTACTGCTATTAAAAAAGCCTCTGATATTTTTCATCTTACAAAAAATCCTAATGTTATAGGAATTGATGAAGTTCAATTCTTTAACAATGATATAATTGAAGTTTGCGCTAAATTAGCAAATAATGGTGTAAGAGTAATTTTAGCCGGATTAGATATGGATTATCTTGGCAAACCATATGGTCCTATGCCCACTTTACTATCCATTGCAGAATCCATAACGAAACTTCACGCAATTTGCTTTAAATGTTCTAAACTAGCGAATCATACTCATAGAACTACAAAAGAAAAAAAATTGATTTCTGTAGGTGAGAAAGAAAAATATATTGCCTTATGTAGAACATGTTATAATAAAAATTTATCAAATGCATAAATCAAATGAAACTATATTAGAGGTTAATTTATCTACTCTTGAAAAAAATTATAATTATTTACGTTCAAAACTCAATCATAAAACATCAATAATTGGTGTAATAAAAGCATATGGATATGGACATGGTGATATTAAAATTGCCAAAAAATTAGAGGAAATTGGAGTGAATATTTTTTGGGTAGCAGACTTTGAAGAAGGAATATCATTGAGAAATGGTGGTATAAAATCTAAAATAATAGTAGCTAATCCTGGAATAAAAAGTTATGATTATATTATTAGAAATAAACTTGATGTAGTAATTCATAATTTAGATTTACTCGAATTTTATTGTTCTATAAAAAACAATATAAATATTCACTTAAAATTTAACACTGGAATGAATAGATATGGATTTGATTTCCATGAAATAGATGATGTAGTGGAAAAATTGAAATCTCACAATCAATTAAAAATTGTATCTATTTGTTCACATTTATCATCTGCTAATTTTGATAAAAACAATACAGAAAAACAAATATTTGATTTTGAGAAAATAGCATTAAAAGTTGAACATAAATTAAATTACAAATTAAAAAAACATATTCTTAACTCAAATGGATTATTAAATTTCAATACGAAACAATATGATTATGTTAGATTAGGAATATCTTTATTTGGGGGTTGTCAAGATCCAAATCTTGAACAAATTAGTAGATTAACTTCCGTGGTTAGTCAAAATAGAAATGTAGATCAAGGAAGTTGTATTGGATATGAACCTTCATTTATTGCTCCAAAAAAAATGAATGTCTCAATAATTCCAATTGGATATGCTGACGGATTAAATAGAAGGTTAGGCAATGGTGTTGGTATTGTTAAAATTAATGAAAAATCCTGCCCAATACTAGGAAATGTATGCATGGACAGTATTATGGTTGACACCAGTTCAGTGAAATGCAAATTAGGAGATAAGGTAGAAATATTTGGCCCAAATAATTCAATACTAAGTCTGTCTGAAAAATTACAAACTATTCCATATGAAATCTACTCTACATTAAACAGAAGAATCAAACGTGTTTATTTTGAAAATTAAAAACTAATACAGATAAAAAGATATACAACATCAATGTATTATGAGACAAAAAATAGCTGTCTGCAAACATTATTAACAAATATATTATTGGTAAAAAAATCATAAATTTTCCATCAAAGTGATATATTAATTCCTGATAATGATAAAAGAAAATAAATATGAAAATAATTAATCCTAACACTCCTAATTCTATCCAAACATATAAATAATTATTATGTGGAGTTTTGTGTCCATAACGGATAATTTTTGCATTATTTTCATTTATTTCTGAAAACTTATCAGAAAAACTTCCAGCTCCATTGCCAACAATAATATTTTTTTTTATTAACTCTATTGAATTCTTTAATAAAGATATTCTAAATGTTTCTCTTTGATCTTCAATTGTATACCTTTCTTGAATTAAATTAGAGTTATTGTATGTAATAAAACAAATTACTAATACTGATAAAAGAGAAAATACTAACTTTTTAATGTTTTTAATATAATGAAATATATAAAAAAATATTATCCCAAAAACAGTTGTAATCTGACCCATTTTACCCGCCTCTAAAATTAAAGAACTCAAATATACCATGATACTAAAAGCAAACAAATACTTATATTTTAGATTAATTTTAACCCTATGTATTAAATATAATGTTATTAAGATACAGAAGGATAAATAAATATTATGTTCCGTGTACTTCATAAATGCAGACCATGTCCAATTTCTTGTAAATTCAATCAAATAAATATTATCAGCTATAGAGATAACAGAAGAAAAAAACATTGAAAACAAAAAGGTTATTAATGAAATTCTAATAGAATCATATGAAAATTTTGAGATGTATAAAATAGGTAATAGTAATAATAAAGATACTCTTTTTATAATCCAAAATGTGTCAGTAAAAATTCCAAAAATTAAAAAATAAATATAGTATAATAATACAAAAAGTACAATGGAAACCATCCATTTAGATTGGAGGGTTTTATGAATTTTTTTCTTAAATTCAACTTGTATTATACTTAAAAAACAAATAGTGCACAATAAAATATTTGAAATTATAACGCTAATCGGGAGAAAAAAACCAAATAAAATTAAAAGGATATTTTTAACTTTATTAGGGAACTTAATATGATAATAAATAATAATTAGTGAATAGAAAATAAAATAATATTTTGTCAAAAAATCTATCATCAAAAAAAACTACATAATGTCATTGTAATTAATAAAAAGATAACAATAATACTATTCATTAAAATTTAATTTATTATAATATTCTTCTAAATTATTTAATAAACTAACTGATTTTAATATTTCCATATCATGTTTCAAATCCTCAACTATTCTACCTTTTTGATAATAGTATCTACTGACTATTTCATTTGCTAAAAATTCATTAATATTTTGTTTATTTTCTCTTAAATCATTTAGTTTACCATCCCTTAATTGGTTTTCTATGTTTAATATTTTGTGTTGAATTTGTTCATAAACTTCTTCCTCTTTAGAAATTTCTATAAATAAATCTAATGCTTCTTCTGTAGCTGTTGTGTATTCATACTCTTTATCTGATAAGAATTCTTCAAAATCATTAAATATATCTTCTGTAATTTGAAATTTTTCAACTGAACTGATTGATTCATTTATATATCTAAATTGAGTTGCAAAATCAAAAATCAACCTATTACTAATCAATGACCTAGTAATCTCTGGAATTACTTTTCTTTCAACTGAAATATCTGGATTAATTCCACCTCCATCTCTAACCTTTCTTCCATTTTTAGTATAAAAAATAGATGTTAATGAATCAGGTATTTTTCTAACACTTCCATCAGTATTTTTATTAGAATAATCTAATGATTGAATACATCTACCACTTGGAATATAATATTTTGCAACAGTAACTTTTAATTGAGAGTTATAAGGCAATTTTCTTGTTTGCTGCACAAGTCCTTTTCCAAAAGATCTTTGACCAATTATAATACCTCTATCTAAATCTTGTATTGATCCTGATACAATTTCAGAGGCTGAAGCAGAATTTGAGTTAATCAAAACAATTAACGGTGTTTTAGTATCAATTGGATTATTTGTAGCAGTATATTTTTTTTCCCAATCCTTTATTTTTCCTTTAGTAACTACTATAACTTCCCCTTTCTCCACAAATAAATTTACTATATCAATTGATTCATTTAACAGTCCTCCAGGGTTACCTCTTAAATCTAATATAATACCCCTTAATTGTTGATTAGATTTTAAACTTGTGAGAGCTGTTTTTACATCATTTGCACATCCTCTAGTAAATGATCTTAATTTAATATATCCAATTCCTTCATCGATAATTCCATAATACGGAACACTCTCAACAGTTATTTTTTCCCTTTTAAATGATTTTGTAATTTTCTCACCATTTCTTTCTA
>CESM01139461.1_pt1 | contig 15914 bp, 15 predicted proteins | sample 361421 | NCBI WGS metagenome assembly CESM01 (sample SAMEA2622219, study PRJEB7988) | marine metagenome | isolation source: saline water (ENVO:00002010), including | reverse complement strand
CTCCAGCTCTAGAAACAATAATATCAGCTATATAGTAAGCCAAATCTATTTCTTTTATAAAATCTAAAACTGTAATATTCTCACCATTTATTTCTTTAACTTTCTTCTTAGCTTTTTTATAAAAAAAAGAACCTGTCTGCCAAATTAAATTAATTTTACTATCAGTAAAATATGTCAGATTATTTAAGATAGCCTCATTAATAGTTCTTGCTCCTAGACTACCGCCAACAATCAAGATAGTAGGATTGTTTTTATTAATTAAAAATATTGAATTATCTTCACTTTCTCTATCTGCAAATTTTATAATATCTTTTCTTATTGGGTTTCCGGTTAGTTCTAATTTACTTTTTGGGAAAAAACGATCCATTTTATCATAAGCAACACAAATCTTCTGAACATATTTTCCTAATATTCTATTAGTGATTCCTGGATATGAATTTTGTTCTTGTATTAATGAAGGTATATTAAATAATGTTGCCATAAATAATAATGGACCACTTGCAAAACCTCCGGTTCCTATAACAATATCTGGTTTAAACTGATAAAGAAGATAGAAGCAATGAAATAAACTGTAAATTAATTTAACAGGAAAAAGTAAATTTCTAATACTTATATTCCTTTGAAGTCCACTAATCCAAAGGCCTTCAATATTATACCCTAAAGCAGGTATCTTCTGCATTTCCATTCTGTCTCTAGCTCCTACAAATAAAAATTCAATATTATCTAATTCATTTTCAATTGCTTTTGCAATTGCAACTGCAGGGAATATATGCCCTCCTGTTCCTCCGCCACTAATTATTATTTTATGCTTTTTCATACTCTCTGTCTCTAGAATCTCTACTAATACTTAATACTATACCTATAGATATACATGTAAATACTATTGATGTACCACCCATACTTATTAATGGTAATGTTTGCCCTGTAGTGGGCAGTATTTCAACAGCTACCAATATGTTGATTAATGCCTGAAATACTAATGAAAATATTAATCCTACCGTAACCAAACCACCAAACACACTCTCTACTCTAAAAGAAATTAATATAGCTCTAAAAAATAAAATTAAGTATGCTAATATTACACCAACACCTCCAATAAGACCATACTCTTCAATAATAATTGAATATATAAAATCTGAAGAAGAATAAGGAAGAATATTTCTTTGAGCACTCTTACCTGGACCTACACCTTTAAGTCCTCCATTTTGAATCGCAACCAAAGATTGTATTTGTTGAAAATCTTTTGTATTATCATCATTCTTTTCTTCAAAAAGAAATCCATCTATTCTATTAACCCAAGTAACAGATCTAGGTATAATCTGTGATCCTAAAGTGGTATATTTGGTAAGAGCATATATTGATAATGAAGTAATAAAAAAAGCTGATAAAATAAATAATATATGTTTTAAATTAACCTTTGCAATAAACATTAAAACAAGACCATTTATAAATACTAATGCCGAAGTAGAAAAGTTATTAGGTAATATTAATAGTACAACAAATAATAATGGAATAATAATATACCAAATAAGCGATTTAATATTATATAATTTATCTCTATACTTACTTAACTGTCTAGAAAGGTATAATATAATAGCTAATTTTGCTATATCAGATGGTTGAAATTGTAATCCTGCAATTGACAACCATCTAGAAGCCCCATTTATAGTAACTCCAATAATAAAAACTAAAGATAATAAACATATACTTAAAAAATATGTTAATTGACCTAACTTTGAAAAATATTTGAATTTAATCTTATGTACTATATACATAAGCGATATACCAATAAATAATTTTATAGCATGTTTAAATAAAAATCCCCAGCCAGCAGTACTATAAACAACAAGTAATGAAAAAAGAGATAATACAAATACTATCCCCCAAATTATTCTATCTCCTTCTAATTGAATTTTTTTAAACAAAATAATATTTTTAAAGATTTCTTACTTCTTGCTTAAATTGCAGCCCTCTATCTTCATAATTTTTAAATAAATCAAAACTAGCACAAGCTGGTGATAATAATACAACTTCTCCTTTATTAGCTATATTGTAAGCTTGTTTGATAGCATCCTTCATATCTAATGCATTTACAATACTATCTACCTTTTTTGAAAAAGCACTAATTATGTTAGTATTACTCTCTCCAAGACAAACTATTGATTTTACTTTTTCTTCTACCAGATCCTGAATTTGAGAATAATCATTACCTTTATCAACGCCACCCGCTATCCAGATAACATCTTTATGCATGCTTTCAAGCGCATACCAACAAGCATTAATATTTGTTGCCTTTGAATCATTTATAAAATCTATACCATGTACTGTAAGAACATATTCTAGCCTATGCTCCACATTTTGAAAATCAATCATTGATTGACGTATTATAGAGTCTTTCACCTCAAAAACTCTAGCAGCAACTGCAGCTGCCATGCAATTAAAGGCATTATGCTTTCCTTGTAGAGCTAATTCTTGTATTGTCATATTTTTATTATTTAAATTTATTTTAATATTGTTGTTTTCCATAAAAGCTCCTTCTGGAACATATTTATGTAAAGAAATTGGGATTTTTTTTGCGTTAGTTTTAACCTTGCTAACAGTTTTACTATCTATATTGTAAATTAAAAAATCTGATTCAGTTTGATTTTTTGTGATTTTAAACTTTGTTGCGACATATTTTTCAAAACTATTAGAATATCTATCTAAATGATCTGGAGTAATATTTAATATTATTGCTAATTCACTTCGAAAACCTTTAATACGTTCTAGCTGAAAACTACTAATCTCTAATACAATATATTGATAATCTCTTAATGCAATTGATGCCGAAAAACTAACACCTACATTTCCAGCAATAAGCACATCAAAACCTGCTTTTTTTAATATATGCCCTAATAAAAGAGTAGTTGTAGTTTTTCCATTACTTCCTGTAATTGCAACAATTCTAGCATTAGTGTATCTAAAAGCAAATTCTATCTCTGAAATAATAGACACATTATATTTCTTTAAATCAATAATTATGCCAGAATCTTCAGGTATACCAGGACTTACTATAATTTCAGATGCATTTAGCATTTTATCAAGAGTATGTTTTCCTTCTTCCCATTCAACCTGATGTTTTTCTAATATATTTTTATGCTTCTTTTTAATAGGATTATTATCAGAAATAAAAACTATAAACCCTTGCTTTCTAGCTAATATAGCAGCTCCAACACCACTAATTCCCGCTCCTAATATAACGACTCTATCAACCATTATCTTAATTTTAATGTAACTATGGTAATCACTGCCAGCATAATACCTATAATCCAAAATCTTGTTACAATCTTACTCTCATGCATTCCTAATTTCTGATAATGATGATGTAAAGGAGCCATCTTAAATACCCTAATACCTTTACCATATTTCTTTTTTGTATATTTAAAATAACCTACCTGTATTATTACTGATAGATTTTCTATTAAGAATACTCCACATAATATAGGTATTAATAGTTCTTTTCTAATTAATATAGCAACAATAGCAATAATACCTCCTAAAGAAAGAGACCCTGTATCTCCCATAAATACTTGTGCGGGATAAGAATTATACCACATAAATCCTACGCAAGAACCAATAAAAGCTGAAATATATACAACCAATTCTCCAATGTTTGGTATATACATTATATTTAGATAGTCTGCTGCTATAATATTACCTGATACATAAGCAAGAATAGCAAGTGTAAAACCAATAATAGCAGATATTCCTGTAGCTAAGCCATCAAGACCATCTGTCATATTTGCTCCATTTGATACAGCAGTAACAATAATCACAACTATAATGATAAATAACACCCAAGCAAATTCTTTGCCATTTTCACCAATCCAAGAAGTTAACTGCTGATAATCAAATTCATTATTTTTAAGAAAAGGAGTAGTTGTTTTTGATGATTTATCTGCATAAATAATAATACTGTCTTTATCTGATTGGAGACTTATTTCATCCTTAACTACAATATCAGAATGAAAAACCATAAAGACTCCAACTATTACGCCAATTATAATTTGACCTAGAACTTTAAATTTACCTGCTAGTCCATCTTTATTCTTTTTAAATACTTTGATATAATCATCAATAAAGCCTATTGCTCCTAACCATAAAGTAGAAAATAACATAATTATAATATATATATTTTCTAGCCTAGCAAATAATATAGTTGGTATCAAAATTGCAGCAAGAATAATAATACCTCCCATTGTAGGAGTTCCTTTTTTACTTTCTTCACCAGATAAACCTAAAACTCTAACAGTCTCTCCTATCTGTTTTTTTTGTATAATTCTAATAATTGCACCGCCAAATACTAAAGAAACTAATAAAGATGTAATTGCTGCCATAGCGGCTCTAAAAGAAATATACTGAAATACACCTGCTCCAGGAAAATTATAAGTAGATTCTAAATATTCAAATAAATAATATAGCATAATTGTTAATTTATATTCAATGATTCTTTAAGTTCAACTAAGTCATCAAATGGAACTTTTTCCCCTTTTATCTCTTGATACTTTTCATGACCCTTTCCTGCAAGTAAAATGATATCCTCCGCAACTGCCAAACTACACGCCGTCTTGATAGCTTGTTTTCTATCAGGAATTACTAATACTTTACTATATTGAATAGCATCAAGTACAGAAGTCATATCATCAATAATCATAATAGGTTCTTCTGATCTTGGATTATCAGCAGTAAAAATTACTTGTGTACTTAGTTTACACGCTACCTGAGCAATATGTCCTCTCTTTGATTTATCTCTATCACCACCACATCCAATAACTGTTATTAGCTTATTGTTTTTATTTTTCATTGCTTGAATTGCTAAGAGAACATTATTAAGCGCGTCCTCTGTATGAGCATAATCTACAATACCTATCACAGAGTTAGCTGACTTAATAACTTGAAATCTTCCTTCAGGAGAATCTAAGCAACTAAGAGAAGTAAGTATCTTGTTATGATCAAAACCAAACTGTCTAGCAACAGCATATGTTGCAAGTATATTATAAACATTGAATAAACCCATAATCTTGACCCAAAAGCGTGAATTATTAATACTTAATAGCATTCCGTCATTTTGACTCTCAACAACCTTGCATTTATAATCTGCAGAATTCTTCAATGAATATGTAATTTTTCTTGCATTTGTACTTTCAATCATTTTTAATCCATTCTTATCATCTTTATTTATTAATGCAAATGCAGAATCACATAATGAATCGAAAAACTTTTTCTTTTCATCTCTATACTCATTATAAGTGCCATGATAGTCTAGATGATCATGAGTAAGATTTGTGAAAACCCCAGCATTAAATTCTAAGCCAAAAACTCTATGTTGAGATATTGCATGAGAACTAACCTCCATAAAACAATATTCACACTTAGCTTCTACCATTTGCTCTAATAAATTATATATACTTAAAACATCAGGTGTTGTATGTGTTGAAGAAATTGATGTGTTAATTATCTTATTTTCTATTGTTGATATCATTCCACTTCTTGCTCCCATGAAATTAAATAACTGATGTAATAAGCTAACAGTAGTTGTTTTACCATTTGTACCAGTAACTCCTACAATCTTTATCTTAGAAGAAATATTTTTAAATAAATTTGATGAAGCAATTGCCAATGCAATACTAGAATTATCTACCTGTACATAAGTAACTTCACGATTAATATTAGCAGGGATATATTCACACAAAATAGCAGCTGCACCTTTTGAAATTGCATTATCTATATAATTATGACCGTCAAGTTTTTCTCCTTTAATAGCAACAAACAAGTCTTTTTTATTTATATTCAGAGAATTAAAGTTAATACCTCCAATCTTTATTCTATATGAACCTATACATTGAATTATATCTATATTTTTTAAAATCGATTCTAAATTCATTATGCTAATTCTAATATAATTATTTGCCCTGTATTAAATTTATCTCCCTTACTAATAGATTGCTTTTTTATAGACCCATTACCTCTACACTTAACTAACAAACCATAATTCTCTAACAAGTATATTGCATCAGTTAAGTTCATACCTCTTAAGTCTGGCATTTTTTGATTGGATAAATCTTCTTCGATTCTTCTTAATTTGAGAACAACTTTTTCAGATTCTGTTTCAGTAATCATCCATTTTCCATCTGTTTTATCAGTGTTAATACCTAATAAATTAAGAACTTTATAGGCAGAAAATGTAGACCCGTTCTTTACATTAGGTAGAGAATTAACTATAGAAGTTGATTTTATAGCTTTATGTAGAGAGATATCTAATGAATATACTTTGTCTGATAATTCTTTAAATACAGGAGCAGCAACTGTTCCTCCATAAAAACCATTCTTCCTTGGATTACTCACAACAACTATACATGAATATTTAGGTTTTTTAGCAGGAAAATAACCAACAAAAGAAGCTCGATATTTCTTATTTTCATTAATCTTTCTATTTGTATAGTTTAATACTGTTGTACCAGTCTTACCTGCAATTAGATAATTATTACTTTTAATATTCCTTGCGGTTCCTTTTTCAATTACTCCTATTAATAATGGGTGAATTTTATCAATTGTAGACTGTGAACAAATTGAAGGATTAATTACTTGTGTTTTATATGTTTCAATTACTTGATTATCTCTACTAATAGAAGATACAAAAATTGGACTTATCATTTTTCCATTATTAGCAATTGCATTATAAAATGTTAACATGTGTATAGGGGTTAACTGCATTTCATAACCTATAGACATCCATGGTAAAGTAACTCCAGACCAACTTCCTTTATTAACTATGGGCATAATTAAATTATCAGGATAAGGCAACTCAAGCTTAAGTGGTGTACTGAGGCCCATCTTATAAATTCTATCTGTATAAGATGTTGGATTTTGCTTATAATTTTCATTAATAATCCTTGATACAGCAACATTAGATGAAATAATAAAGGCATCTGCAATTGTTACATTTTTATAATTATGTTCAGAATCAATCATAACTCTGTCATAATAATTTATCCTTCCTCCATCAATATTTACACTATCATCAATATTAAACACGCCGTCTTCAAGTCCAGCTAATATTGAAGCTAATTTAAATGTAGATCCAGGAGCCACATGTTCTGCCATGGCAAAATTAAAAGACTCACTTACTCTATTATTTGTATCTTTTCTTAAATTAGCTATAACCTTTACCTCTCCCGTATTTACCTCCATCATAACTACACACCCCCAATCAGCATCATGATGAATCAAAGTCTTCTCTAAAGCTTTCTCAGCTACATCCTGCATGTCGGTATTAATAGTTGTTACAACGTTATCCCCTGCTAAAGGAATGATATTTCCTTTGGATTCCTGAGGGACCCATAAACCTTTTGAAATCTTTCTCTTTAAATGCCTACCATTACTACCTGACAATACCTGATTATATGCTCTTTCTATACCTACAGGATTAACATTTCTTAATTCACCTATGGTTCTTTGAGCAAGTAATCCAAAAGGGTTTTTTCTGTTTAGTCTCTTTTCAGCAATTAATCCTCCTGTATTTTTTCCTAATCTTAATATAGGCATCTTCTTTAAAGCATTGAGTTGATTATGAGTCACCTTATTTTTTAAAAGAATATATTTATTGTTTTTTCTATTCTTAGCGTTAATTAAAAAAGTTTTATATTCATTTTGAGTCTTATCTTTAAAAAGATCTGCAAGTAAAAATGATAAAGTATCAATCTCTTGATTAAAAATATTTTTATCCATTACACTCATATCCAGTCTAATATTATATAATGGCATAGATATTGCTAATAAAGAACCATCATCTGCAATAATATTCCCCCTTGGCGCTTGGACACTAAAATATCTAGGCTGACTATTTGTATTAATTTCTTTCTTAAAATGCTGTATAGCAAATATTTTTACAACAATACCTATAGAAATAAAAAGAACCATTATATAAAGAGATATTACTCTAATATTGATCTTTTTCTTTCTATTAATCATTCTGAATATTCTATTATAACAGGAGGATTTAACGATGTTTTTAATCCTGTATTTGCAACTAATTTTTCAATTACAGATCTTCTATACATACTGGTTAAATTAGCTTTAGTATCAATATAAACTAAACGTAAATCTGCAATCCTATTCTCTAAATAAATAGAATCCTTTAATAGTCTTTCCGCTCTGAAAGAAACACTAATATTAATTAGCATAAGTCCAACTAACATTAATATATAGGGAGTGTACTTAATATTATTATTGTGAGCTATAAACTCACCTTTTAATATTGCTAAAAATGTATTCTTATTAGAATTTCTTCTTTTTTTCATTTATATTTTTTCTGCAATGCGTAATTTTGCACTTCTAGATCTTTTATTAAGAATAATTTCTTTTTCTGTAGGTCTAATAACATTCTTATTTATTTGCCTTAAACTTCTATCAACATTACCGTATAAATCTTTATTTAATACTCCAGACGTGTTACCTCTTTTAAATAAATTCTTTACAATTCTGTCTTCCAGAGAGTGATATGATATTACCACGATTCTTCCATGTTTATTTAACATCTCAACTGCACTATCAAGCATCTCTTTTAATGCTGAAATCTCATCATTTACTTCTATCCTGATAGCTTGAAAAATACGTGCAAGAAATTGATTTCTCTTTTTGTAAATTGTTAGATGAGATACTGTTTCTATTAAATCTGTAGTTGTTATGATTTTTTTTTCAGACCTAACCTTAACTATCTCAGAAGCAATATTTCTTGAATTAGTTAAATCTCCATATCTATAAAAAATATCTGCTAAATCATTTTCTGAATAATCATTAATAATATTTAAAGCTGTTAATAAGGAATTCTGATTCATCCTCATATCTAATTCTGCCTTATTACGAATTGAAAAACCTCTTTCAGCTTGATCAATCTGAAATGATGAAACACCTAAATCAGCTAACAATCCATCAATCTTTTCTACGCCTTCTAATTTCAGAAACTGTTTTAAATATCTAAAATTAGAGTTGATTAATTTAAAACAATTAGAGGTTGGGGTATTAATATTAGCATCTTGATCTTGATCAAAAGCATAAACCTTACCTTTCTGAATTTTTTTAATAATTGACTTAGAGTGACCACCTCCACCAAATGTTGCGTCAACATAAATACCTGATGACTTTATATTTAAGCCCGTAATACATTCTTCTAATAATACTGGCTTATGAAATATCATCTAAATTTTCTTTAGATTTATTTCCCATTACTTCTTCTGCTAAATCTGAAAAACCTAATAATGTTTCAGAAATAGATTGTTCATATCTTTGTTTATCCCACACTTCAATCATATTAACAGAAGATGAAAGAACTATTTCTTTTTTAATATTTGCAAAAAGAAACAAATCTTTAGGAATTAAAAATCTACCTGATGCATCAACATCAACAATCTTTAATCCTGACATATAAGATCTGATGAAATCATTATTCTTTTTTACAAAGCGATTTAGTTTGTTTACTTGTTCAACAACTAAATTCCATTCTGACATAGGGTGTATCTCCAAACAATTATTAAATACCGATCTTTTAATAACAAACCCCTCATTAATAACATGATTTAATTGTCTCTTGAGCGCCATAGGAAGCATAATACGCCCCTTTATATCTACTTTACATTCATGTGTACCTATAATATGTATCATAACATCTTGTTTGTAAATCAGACTGCTAATATACAAATAAACCCCACTTTTTACCACTATATACCACTTTGTTGATAACTTTTAACACAATGACAAAAAGTCCTAATCATTCTTAAATAAAGACTAAACATATAATTAATAATCGCTTTTGTATATTTGCAAAAGGCAAGCTATATTATAATGATCAAAAAAGAAAAAAAATTTAAATGGTTAGAAGAAGGTGAAGAAGGAGAGACTATTATACTATTACATGGGTTAATGGGAGGCGTTGAGAACTTCGGAGAAATGGTCGATTTTATATCTAAAAATTGTAAAGTGTATGGTCTTGATTTACGTTTATTTGAAGGAATAAACCTAAATGTTTCTGTTAAAAAACTTAGTGACTACCTTTATTCTTTTATGAAACATGTCGGAATAAAAAAAGCTGTATTACTTGGTAATTCAATGGGTGGACATATTGCCTTAATATTTGCAAAAGAACATCCTGAAATGGTAAAAGGACTTATCTTAACAGGAAGCTCTGGGTTATTTGAAAATTCTATGGGAGATTCCTTTCCTAGAAGAGGAGATTATGACTATATAAAAAGAAAAACAGAAGAGGTGTTCTATAATCCAGAAGTAGCAACTAAAGAATTAGTAGATAGAGTATTTAAACTTGCAAATAATAGAATAAATTTACTTAAATTACTAGGTTATGCAAAATCAGCTATTCGACATAATATGGCTGAAGATATCCCAAACTTTAATATGCCTAGCTGTTTAATATGGGGTAAAGAAGACAAAGTAACACCTCCTCATGTAGCAAAAGAATTTCATAAATTATTACCTAATTCTGAGCTTAACTGGATTCCTTTATGTGGACATGCTGCTATGTGGGAGCATCCTGAAGCATTTGCTAATATAGTATTAAAATGGCTAAAAAAAAATTGAAATAATTTCTGCTTTGTGAAAATCACTAATGCTATATTTGTAAAAAGTAGCTCTACACATACTCAATGTCCTGAAGCAAAAATTCCAGAATATGCTTTCATAGGAAGATCAAACGTGGGTAAATCATCTCTAATAAATACTCTATTAAATAATAAAAATTTAGCCAAAATATCTGGCAAACCAGGAAAAACACAATTAATAAATCATTTTATTATTAATGACAAATGGTATATAGCTGACCTTCCAGGATTTGGATATGCTAAAGTTTCTAAAAGAAAAAGAGAAGAATTCCATAAAATGATCAAGAACTATCTAATCAATAGAAAGAATCTCATGTGCGTATTATTCCTTCTAGACTCTAGGCAAGAACCTCAAGATATAGATCAAAAACAAATGATATGGCTAACTGAAAACTATATTCCTTTTATAATGATTTTTACTAAAGCTGACAAATTAAGTAAAAATATACTTAACAAGAAGATTGAAAAATATAAAAATATAATGCTGCAAAAATGGAGTGAATTACCTGATATACATATCACTTCATCAAAATCAAAGCAGGGTGTTAAGGAATTAATTAAATTTATAGAAGAACTTAATCCAAAATTTTATACAAATTAAGTTTTTAAAATATTTGTTTTTTTAGCAAACCAGGCGCAATAATCCCTTAATCCTTCTGCTATCTCAGTATTACCTGTAGCTCTTTCTAGACTATTTGCCATACCTATTAATGTCTGGTGATTCATAATAAACATATCATTCACAGGCATATCTTTTGTCCATAAATCTACCCTTAATGTTTCTTTTTTTTCTGCTTGCCAAGCAGAAAACATTAATGCTTTTATAACTTTTACCTTATCTTCATTATTAGTTTGCATCTCAATATCTACAGGTAATTTGTTTTCATCTAATTCTACTTCAAGGATTATTCTTTGCTTCATCTTTTTGGTTTATATCTTGATTTATTTAATATTTTACTTACATCTTCTTCTTCAACTAACTCATCTATAGTTATATTATTGTATTTCATATAGCTCTTTACAATATTATATCCAATAAAATAACCAATCCTTGCTGGTGAATCTCTGGACATGCCTTTTGAGAAAGGCGCATAATTAATAAAAGATCTAAAATCTTTCTCACTATTTGAATATAACAAGTCGTTTTCTATAAAGTAACGCCAAATATTTAATTCATTATCATTTGCCCATTTCATATGATTAGCTGAAAAACGAAATTTATCACTTAGATTTTTTTTAGGTAACATATAGTCAATAAAAACCATTATCTTTCCTTTATGAATCAATTGTGAAAGAAAATCTTTTTCTCTTGGAGAATAAAAATTTTCATTATACCAAACCTCCATAACATTTGCTGAAATAAATTTTCTTTGTTTCTGAAAACATATATATTCGGGATTTTGAAGAAGTCTATAAAACTTGCTTTTATATCCTAGAAAATGCTCAAGACCTATTGCGATATTCTTATCATAAGTAATTACTCCATAGTTAAATCCTCCAAAATAAGTAGTAATTTCAGGTAAATCATAATCTGGGAAATAATAATGAAAATTAGAAAAAGCAATATTCAAATCATTCTCAATATCACTAATATCTTTAAAAACATGAGCTACACTATCACCTGCTTCGAGCATATCAGGATGTTGTATAAACATCAATAAATTATCTGCGTAATCTATATCATTGACTAATCCTTTATGCATAATTCTAGCTTCAAAAAATTCATTAAATGTGCCAAAATCTAACCTTATTTTTTTTATCTTTTCATGAACATTTTCACTATTAATAGAAAACAATGCTTGTTCAAATCTTTTATATTTTATTTTAACAAGATTATCTTTTTCCTCCATCTGACAAGAAAAAAATAAAAAAAATACAATTAATAAAAGTATATACCTCATAACAATACAAAAATATAAAGTTTTGGTTTAAATTTGCATACATATGAATTCAGAAAAAATAATAGATTATATTGTCTTATGGCTAAAAGAATATAGTGTAAAATCAAACACCAAAGGTTTTATTATAGGTATATCTGGAGGTGTTGATTCTGCGGTAACATCAATATTGGCAAGTAAAACAGGTCTTCCTGTAATATGTGTAGACATGCCTATTCATCAAAACCAATTACAAATAAATCGAGGACAAAAACATATAAATTGGCTCAAGGAAAAGCACCCTAATGTTGATTCTGATAAAATAGATCTAACTAATATTTTTGATGAGTTGACATCCACAATAATAAAAAATAAAAATAAAAATCTATTAGCTCTTGCAAATAGCAGAGCTCGCTTAAGAATGATTACTCTTTATTATATAGCTCAAGACAATAACTATATTGTAGTAGGAACAGGAAACAAAGTAGAAGATTTTGGAATTGGATTCTTCACAAAATATGGAGATGGTGGAGTAGATATTAGTCCTATCGCAGACCTATTAAAAACAGAAGTATATGAACTTGCCAAAATACTTGGGGTTAGTCAAGAAATATTAGAAGCAGAACCTACTGATGGATTATGGGAAAACAATCAAACAGATGAAGATCAAATTGGAGCTACTTATGAAGAATTGGAATGGGCTATGAATTATACTGAAACACCAGTAAATGAAATTACAGATAGACAAAAAGAAGTGTTAAAAATATATACCAATTTTAACAGAAAGAATAAACATAAAATGACACCTATCCCTATCTGCAAGATACCTAAAGAGTTTAAATAAACTTGTTTTTTAATTTTCTATTAACAAAAGTAGTCATAAAAATAATCACTGTAATAAAAACACTAATTCTTCCTATATAATCGCCATATAAATTATAAAAGGTCTGATGCTGGTATAAATCTAAAGAAGAAGAAAAACAAACTTTCTCATCCCATTCTGTCTGATGTAAAATCTCTCCATTTCTATTTATAGTAGCTGAAATACCTGTATTTGCAGATCGAATAACACATTTTCTTTGTTCAATTGCTCTTAATCTAGAATATGCTAAATGCTGTTTATATCCAGACGTATTTCTCCACCATCCATCATTAGTAATTACGCATATAATGTCTGTATTATTGCCTGTAAGAAAATCACCATAAATACTCTCGTAACAAATAAGGGGCATAATTTTATTTCCCGAAAAAGTAAAAAAATCAACTTCATTTTTACTTCCTAATGAACCACTTACACCTCCTAAGTTTACCGATAAGGCTGAGAAACTATTAAAAATTAATGGAAAAGGAATTTTTTCTGCTCCTGGAACTAATTTAGTTTTATGGTAAACTATTGCATCTTGATTATAAGGAATAAAAATAGCTGAATTATATACATCATAATAAGTATTTGAATTAGTGAATTTACGTGCTGTAGAAGATAATTCTGTATTATTTTCAAAGAATTTGTAAGTAGATGCTCCAATTATAATATTTAATTTTGGGAATTCTTGCTGCAGATCCCTTAACATTTGAAGACTATATGTAGACTCTATGTTGTTCTCCCATATAGATTCTTGAAGTGCAGTCTCAGGACCTATTAATAATTGTATGTCTTGAGTAAGTTTACTTCTAGATAAATTGATAAATTCTCTCAATTGATCTTTCGGGTCAATATTAAATTTATCTATATAAGGATCTACATTAGGCTGAACAACTAAAACTTTTAATTTATTTAAATTGCTTTTAGAAGGATCTGATGAAAAATTTAAAACAGCAAGTAAAATAATAAAAATAAATGTAGCTTTAAGATAGTATATATTTTTTTTGCTCATTAATTTAAATAGCAATAAATTAATTATTAAAATTGCTAAAGAACCCCCTAGGACTCCTGTAAATTCATACCATTGAACTAAATAAGGGGTGTTAGCAAATACATTTCCTAATGTTAACCAAGGCCAAGAAAGGTCCCAATTAAGATGCAAATATTCCATAGATAACCACAATACTATAAAAGTAATATAAGCTAATCTAGAACTAATAAACAACCTAATCCTATAAACAATTGACAAGACGCTAGTCATTAATAAAGAATTAATAAGAAAGGCAGCTACAGCACCAAATAATGTTGCATAATAAACCCAGTAAGTAGTAAGTATGTTGAAAATTAAGAAACTAATAAACGTATATATAAAAATACGTCTATGTTTATTTTCATTAGCATCATTTTCTATATTCTCATGCAATAGAAATAACGGAATAAAAGAAAAGAATATCAGTAAAGTTAAATCTCCTGTATATGGCCAAGATAAGGCAAAAAATAAGCCACTTAATATTGCATAAAATATATTCTTCATATAAATTACAAATATTATCATATTTTTGCTCATATGAATATAATTAAACAAAATATCCCTAATATAATTACGCTTACTAATCTATTATTAGGACTGTGCTCAATAATATTTATATTTATAGGTGATCTTTATTTATCTGGAATATTAATATTTATTGGCTTGATTTTAGACTTTCTTGATGGTTTATTTGCTCGTATTTTAAATGTGAAAAGTGAGTTAGGTAAACAATTAGACTCAATGGCAGACCTGATTACTTTTGGTGTAGCTCCTGGATTTTTATTATTTCAATTAATATATTACTCCCAAACTAACAGCTATCTTTTAGATATTTTATCGATTAATTCTTTATATATAGCATTATTTGGCATGCTAATACCAATATTTGGAGCCATAAGATTGGCAAATTTTAATATCGATGAAAATCAAAAAAATTCCTTTATTGGATTGCCAATACCTGCTGCAGGAATCTTTATTGCCTCATTACCGCTAAATAAATCTCTACTATTTACAAATACTGATTCTCTAGTAATTATTTCAATTATTCTTTCCATATTATTAATATCTAAGATCCCTCTTTTTTCACTTAAAATCAGTAAAGATGAAACTATAAAATCTAGATTAAATATTATTAGAATAACACTAATATTAATAAGTATAATATTATTTACGTCTTTTTACTTCACTTCTGTACCTTTTATTATAATTTTATACATAATTTTGTCAATAATCAACAATATTCTAAAATGAAATTCAAAGCTGAAATAAACATTATGCCTCTAAAAGCACTTTTAGACCCTCAAGGAAAAGCAGTTAGCTCTAGTATGAAAAATGTAGGATTAGCAGAAATTAAAAATGTACGAATAGGAAAACATATTACGCTTGAAATAGAAGCGGAAAATAAAGAGACTGCAAGTCAAAAGGTTAAGGAGGCATGTGAGAAAATGCTATGTAATCAGATTATGGAGTCTTTTATCTTTGAAATACAAGAAATA
>CESM01236474.1_pt1 | contig 15955 bp, 13 predicted proteins | sample 361421 | NCBI WGS metagenome assembly CESM01 (sample SAMEA2622219, study PRJEB7988) | marine metagenome | isolation source: saline water (ENVO:00002010), including | reverse complement strand
TGTTGTTGTCTCCACTGAGTATGATTATGCACCACAGGGAGTGAGTATGGTCGAGTGGATTGATATTGTAAATGAGTTCGACGATGATGGCGACGATATTGGCCAAACACTTGAGTACACGTTCACTCGTGTAATTGAAGGAGATGATTTTGCAGAACAGATGGATGTCTTTGCACCTGGAACTGTAATATTCGTCAATTCAGTTGGTGAAGAAATTCAGAGACATGAGGGCTCCTTCGGACCTGCAGGTGATGAGGACACACTTGCTCTGATTCAGGAATATTGGAATCAAATCGTTGAATAAATCAAGTCAATGCAAGATTTCGCAGAACCGTCTGAAGAATCCCACCATTACGATAGTATTCCACCTCGACCGGAGTGTCGAGACGAACAATCGTATCGAATTCTACAGTTGATCCATCAGCGCGATGGGCTGTGACACTAAGCTTGCTCAAAGGTATGAGGTCTGCACTTGCAGGGATATCAAAGACCTCTGTGCCATCTAGGCCGATACTTTCTGCATCTTGACCATCCATGAAGGTGAGAGGGAGAACCCCCATCCCAACGAGATTACTGCGATGTATGCGCTCAAAAGAAGTTGCAAGGACTGCCTTCACACCAAGTAGTAGCGTCCCCTTGGCAGCCCAGTCACGACTGCTTCCAGTACCATATTGTGAACCTGCAAGAACAACTAGAGGGATTCCATCATCCTGGTACTTCATACTCGCATCAAAGACCGAAGTAACTTCACCAGATGGGAAATGAGTGGTGTAACCTCCCTCTGTATCAGGGGCAATCTGGTTACGTATGCGGACATTCGCGAAGGTACCTCGCATCATAACTTCGTGATTACCACGACGGCTACCAAAGGAATTGAAGTCACGAGGTTTGACGCCTTCCGATACAAGATACTGACCTGCTGGGCCAGTATGGGGGAAGGCACCTGCAGGGCTAATATGATCAGTGGTTACAGAATCGCCAAGTTTTAGCAATACATGAGCACCTTGAATAGGCTGAATTGGCGCGGGTTCAGGTTCTATGCCTTCAAAGAATGAAGGAAGGCGGACGTAAGTTGACTCGGCGGCCCAAGGGTAGAGTGGAGACGGTCGGCTCTCAACAGAATCCCAACGAGGCTCCTGCATGACATCGGCATACCGCTCACGGAACATCTCGGGAGATATAGACGAGGCTACAACTTCCTGCACCTCCATGTCAGATGGCCAAATGTCAGCGAGCATAACGGGTTTACCTGAGGGGTCTATGCCTAGCGCATCAACCTCGAAATCCACATCTAGCGTTCCTGCGAGCGCGTATGCGACAACAAGAGGAGGAGATGCGAGATAGTTCGCCTTCACCTTCTGGTGAACCCTTCCCTCGAAATTCCGGTTCCCAGATATGACTGAACCAACAATGAGGTCGCCAGTATCGATCCCTTGCTCGATATGATCATCCAATGGGCCTGAATTCCCAATACAAGTCGTGCACCCATACCCAACCACATTAAATCCAAGTTCTGCAAGATCATCTGTCAGACCTGCGGCGTCGTAATACTCTGTAACAACACGACTTCCGGGTGCTAGGCTAGGCTTTACCCATGGCTTGATTGACAGACCCCGAGCACGCGCATTTCGCGCAAGAAGTCCTGCCGCTAGCATGACGCTAGGGTTAGAAGTGTTCGTGCATGAGGTGATCGCAGCTATCACGACATCTCCGTGACCTAGGTCAAACGATGTACCAGATGGTGCAGATACCCTGACTGTGTCCTGATTCTTTGATGCATCTACACCATGACCTTGATGCCCCAGGGGAGCATTAAGGCTCTCATGCCAGTGTGCTTTCATCGCTGAAAGATCAACACGATCTTGCGGGCGCTTGGGACCGGCGAGAGCAGGTTCAACATCCTCTAAATTGAGAGTAATCGACGAAGTATAGGCAGGAGTGGTGGTTTCAGGAGTCCAGAACATGCCTTGAGCCATCATGTAACGCTTGACATCCACGATATGAGTTTCATCACGACCACTTAACCGCATGTAGTCGAGAGTGACCTCATCAACAGGGAAGAATCCGCAGGTTGCACCATACTCAGGCGCCATGTTAGCAATTGTTGCACGGTCAGGTAAAGAGAGGTTAGAAAGGCCCATTCCATGGAACTCCACGAACTTTCCAACAACACCATGTTCGCGTAACATCTCAACGATGCGCAGTGTCATATCGGTGGCTGTAACTCCTGCTCGAAGGGTTCCTGTCAACTCAAAACCAACAACCTCTGGTAATAGCATGTAAATCGGTTGACCAAGCATCACAGCTTCAGCCTCAATACCTCCCACACCCCAACCAAGAACGCCTAGACCATTGATCATCGTTGTATGACTATCCGTTCCAACTAGCGAATCCATCAACCAAACACCTCTTTCCTCACGAGCGACACTTGCAATCCATTCGAGATTCACCTGATGGACAATACCACGGCCAGGAGGCACTGCACGGAAGTTGTCCAACGATTGCTGGCCCCACTTCAGGAACTGATAGCGTTCCATGTTCCGTTGATATTCGATCTCTAGGTTACGCTCACGCGCATCCGGAAATAGGCCCGAGACATCGACCTGAACGCTATGATCAATCACAAGATCTACCGGGACCTGCGGATTTACCTTCACAGGATCCCCTCCCAGTTCGACCATCGCATCACGCAAAGCAGCGATATCAACAACTGCAGGTACACCAGTAAAATCCTGCAGAATTACCCGACTGGGCATGAATGGAATCTCTGCTGGCGATTGTGTAGGCGACCAAGCTGCGATTCGTTTGACATCTTCCTTCGTCACGAGGAAACCATCGCACTTCCTGAGAGCGGCTTCAAGTAAAATTCGAATGCTGTAAGGGAGGTTTTCGAGATTATCAACCACCCCAGATTCCTCAAGAGCAGAGAGAGCAGCATAGGTTGCAGCAGCCCCTGAAGAGGTCTCAAATTCCCGCAAGGCCACGAAAGGATGTTCGTCAGACATGGGCTTCACCGTGACAATGCACCGAACAGTTGCCCATCAATCTGACCCATCGAATATGAGATGGAATCACGAGATGGTCACTGACTCAAGGCGGACGTCATAAACAGGCCGATCGTTACTGCCAGTGTCAACTGAAGAAATCGCTGTAACAAAGGAGCATCCAGAGGTAACGGTCCCGAAAACCGTATGCACCCCATCGAGGTGAGTCGGATTGCTATCCTCTGGAATCACGAAGAATTGACTTCCTCCAGTGTTAGGGCTAGAGGTCTTCGCCATGGAGAGGGTGCATGGATCGTGTACGCGACCGTTATTTGCTTCATCAGGAATTGTGTATGCATCTTCAGAAGAACAAGCCGACGCGCTTGGTTGCCCATTGCAATAACCGTAGAATTCAGCAGCATGGCCGCCAGTCCCATCCATGTTCGTAAAATCGCCACCCTGAATCATGAAGTTGTCAATGATTCGATGGAAAATCGTGTTATCATAATCTCCATTCTGTGCTAACTTCACGAAATTATCCACATGAACTGGTGCATCAGCAGAGTGTAAATCAATCATTACAGCAACCGTCACACGGTCTGATTCAGACATCCCTGCTGGAACATAAGATATGCTCAATTGAGCGGTGTTCCCAACAGAAATTGGATTTGAGTCATCGTCATCTGAAGCGAATATATCGCTGAGATCGAGACCACCATCGACATAACGGAGCGAGACAAGTAACAGCATACCAACTGCGAATAGTGCAAAGACGCCATAGACAGTTGGAGAACCATCATCGTAAAGACGGAAGGAACCCATGCCAATGCCCCTCTCATCCATATCTGCACGCACCTTATTCATCTGGCGACGTACGTCCTTGCCCGCACCCTTGTCCAGAGCCTTCTCGTAGTGCTTGATTGACTTCCGGTAATCCTTCGGGCGGGTTGACTCGCCTGCAATCTTAGCTTCGGCGTCCGCAACAATTGTCCAGGTACGGTGATCGTCAGCATCTTTTCCATGCGTATCCCAAGCACCTCTCATCGTTTTGAGAGCATCCTCAGGGTCCCCTCGCTCGGTCTGTGACCGAGCCTCATCCCATGCATCCTTGAGTGCCTGTGGCGTTGGCATCACCCCTTCCGATGAACAAGTCATTCAAAACGGCAACGGATGAAGGTACATCCTCTTCAGGGCGAAAAAAAAGCATACTTCTGTCCGAAAACCTAAGTCATGCGCTCCATCCCCACGGGGCATCGCGCGGTGGTCATGAACAGGCTGTTACAATAGGCCAACGACGAGGGGGACGAGTATTAATGGAGAAAGTCATCAATGATTTCACGATTAATATCGCTACAGCGAATGGAACTGGTTCCCAATCTGCTAATCTAATCTTATTGGAGTCCCTCTTTGACATGGGAGTCCCAGTTAGTGGAAAGAATCTCTTCCCCTCCAACATCTCCGGGCTACCCACATGGTACATACTCAGATTATCTGAAAATGGATATCAGGCGCCAGGGGATAGGGCGCATATCCAAATTATGGTTAATCCAGACACTTGGGATGACGATCTAGAATCGTTGGAACCTGGATCTGTGGTCATTTGGAATAGTAATACAAAAAACAAAACTGTTGACCGGGAAGATGTTTTTTCATATCCTATACCAATGACAAAATTGGCTAGAGGTATCAATTCCAAGCTAGCTAAGCTGGTTACAAACATCATCTATGTTGGCGCACTTGCAGAGATATTAGGAATAGATCAGGACTGTCTGAATCTTGCTGTGAATAAACAATTCAAGGGTAAAGAAAGTGCAATTAATCTCAATATCCAAGCCATACTATCTGGCAGGGAATACTTTCGAGAAAACCTGGAAAAGATAGATCCATATTCCGTAGCCAAGCGAGATATTACTCAATCTAAGTTCTTCATTGAAGGGAATGAGGCAGTTGCCTTAGGATGCATCTATGGAGGTTGCCAGATGTTGGCATGGTATCCCATCACACCTTCTTCATCAATAGCTGAAGGCATCATTGCATACATCCCAAAACTGAGAACCGATGAAAATGGAAAGGCCAATCTTGCAGTGATACAAGCTGAAGATGAACTCGCTGCAGCGGGTATGGTCCTAGGTGCTGGTTGGGCTGGAGGAAGAGGTATGACTGCAACATCGGGGCCAGGAATATCTCTAATGCAGGAATTCATCGGACTCGCTTACTTCGCTGAGATACCGTCTGTTTTCTGGGATGTAAATCGTGTTGGACCATCAACAGGACTCCCTACCCGAACTCAACAATCTGACATAGCAATGCTGTACGAAGGAAGTCATGGGGACACACAACACATTGTACTGATTCCTGGGACTATCGAAGAGTGTTTTGAATTCGGTTGGTACGCATTCGATTGTACGGAGAGATTCCAGACGCCTGTATTCGGACTCAGTGATTTGGATTTAGGAATGAACAAATGGGCCTGTGCTGGATTTGAGTATCCCTCCATCGATATGGATAGAGGCAAGGTAGTGCGTGAAAGAGAGGTCTTTGAAGCGTTCGAAACTTTTGGAAGATATCTGGATATAGATGGAGACGGGATCCCTTACAGAACACTCCCTGGATCCGGCATGGACCCAATTCTCTACAGAGGAACTGGACACAATCCTATGGGAGTTTACTCCGAGAAACCTGATGATTATCATGATTTAATGAATCGCTTGAAGAAGAAAATCGATAATTCAAGAGATAAGTTACCCGCGCCGATACTCAGAGAAGGAGAAGATGCTGAAATTGGAATCTTGTATCTTGGAAGCATGGAGAACTCCATACAAGAAATCGACGACATACTCCTTGATTTTGGACATAATGTCCACCAATGTAGAATCAGAGCATTACCATATCATCCTGAAGTAGAGAGTTTCATTCGGCGACATAAGGCAACGATTGTGCTAGAAATAAATCGTGATGGACAACTCCATGGAATCCTGAGAAAGGAACTTCCTGATGATCTAGTGACCAAAGTACATTCAGTGGCTTACAGCGATGGATTACCGCCTCGTGCTAGGATTTATGCTACACTTATCGATAAGAAATTGAAGGAGGTGATGCAATGAGTATGCGTCGAGAACGCGCTGTGAAACTGAATGTAATCAACGAACCAAAGGACAGTTACACTGGAGGGCCTTCCTCGTTATGCCCAGGTTGTGGCCACGATTTGATATCTGGCATGATTATCAATGCAGCTTGGGAGAACGGTGTTGAACCTCATCGAATCGCGAAAATGTCGGGTATAGGTTGCTCATCCAAAACCCCTGCATATTACCTGGGGCAATCACATGGATTCAACACCGTCCATGGCCGTATGCCATCAGTCACTACAGGTGCATATGCAATCAACAAGGACCTACTATACCTAGGAGTTTCAGGAGACGGCGATTCTGCTTCGATTGGAATCGGTCAATTGATCCATGCGATTAGAAGGAATATGGATATGGTCTACATCATCGAAAATAATGGAGTATATGGTCTGACAAAGGGTCAGTACTCTGCAACAGCGGATGTTGGTTCAAAGAAGCGAAAAGGGCCTTCAAATGAACTACAACCGATTGACTTGTGTGCACTAGCGATTAACCTAGGTTGCACCTTCGTTGCACGTTCATTCTCAGGTTCTAGAAAACAATTGACGTCACTATTGCGCGCTGCAATGTCTCACAAAGGATTTGCGTTGCTGGATGTCATTTCACCCTGTGTCACATTCAACAATAATGATGAATCTATGAAGTCATTTAGTTATGTCAAGGAGAATGAAATGACCCTGCATATGGCCGATTATATACCTCATTTCAACCCCATTGAGGAAGTTGATGTCCCAGAAGGTCATTATCGCGATATTGAACTCCACGATGGTTCGACCATACGTCTAGAAACGATATCTGAAGAACATGATCCTTCGGACGCCGTAGCTGCATTGACCGCATTACATGAAGCCGATAAGGGTGCAAAACATGTAACTGGGCTGCTATATTTTGACCCAACAAAACCTTCACTAGCAGAAGACCTGGATTTAGTCGAAAAGCCATTACTTGATTTAGAGGACTCTGAACTAAGGCCAAGTAAGGAATCACTAGATGCCCTAAATTCAGAATTTCTCTCCTAACGTTGCTATGATATACGTGAAAAATCTAGCCTAGTTTACACAGCCCCTTAGTGTAGTGGTCCATCATACGAGACTCTGGATCTCGTGACCCTGGTTCGAATCCGGGAGGGGCTACTTTTCTCACTAAACCGGCGACTACCACTAGGGAAGAAATCGCATCATAAACTGCGATGTCCAAGATACCATCAAGACAATCATGAATGATCCGAGCGCGATTCTACCCCATCGCTTCTTCTCACGTTTAGGGGGGAACGGGTTGATGCCCATCTCCATCGCCTCGGCCATCAGAGCGAGGTCTTCCTCAATCGTCTGGGGCTCCTTAAACGGCACATGATGAAATTCAAGATAATGTGTATCAAGAATTTGGATAAGATTGAGGAGAAAAGCAGACACTCATACACTGCTTAACTTTCGGAAGGTTATGACTCGAGGGGTCATTCTGATCAATGTTGGTACACCAGATGAACCAACCACCGCTTCAGTCCGTCGATATCTCAAGGAATTCCTTCTTGATCCTGATGTAATTGACATTCCTGCTCCGCTTCGACATATGCTAGTTCGAGGAATCATCCTTAATCTTCGACCCAAAAAGGTCGCACCCCGATACGCCTCAATATGGATGGAAGAGGGGTCACCACTCAGAGTATATACACAGAGGATTTGCCAAGCTCTGAACACAGAAATCAAGGATATCGAGTTTGAAGTTGGAATGAGATATGGAAACCCTTCAATCCGAGATGCTCTTGAACGATTAAGGAGTAAAGGAATTACTGAACTCCTAATTGCCCCTCTCTACCCACATCATGCGCAATCAACTACTGAAACCTCATTGAAACGTACCTATCTTGAACTAAAACAAATGGGTTGGAAGCCTAAATGTCATGAACTGGGTGATTTTCCCGTAAATCCGAGTTTTATTGATCCTCTCGTAAATTCAATTCGACCACATATGGATGAGAATAGTCACCTTTTATTCTCATATCATGGGCTCCCTCTTTCTCATATTCGACGCGTGGACAAGAGTGGAAAACATTGTCTTTCTGATGGATGTTGTAATAGCTCAGTGGACGTAAATCGGAAATGCTACGCACACCAATGCATGATGACCACGGTTGCAGTCGCTAATTCCCTAGGCCTCCAAAATGAACGATGGTCTCACAGCTACCAGAGTCGATTGGGACCTACTAAATGGCTTAGTCCATCGACCACTGGAACTGTTGAAAAATTAGCCAAAAGTGGTATCAAAAATCTAGTGATTGTCTCCCCTGCATTTGTCGCCGACGGATTAGAAACTTTGGAAGAACTAGAGATCGAAATCAAAGATGAATTTATCGAAGCCGGTGGAAAAAGTGTGCGTGTTGTTCCATGTCTCAACGACAGAAGTGACTGGATTACCGGACTAAGTGGTTTGATTGCAAAATCATTCGCAAGAACACAACTTCCGCAAATATCTGAATGAGTTGATTCCTAGAATCCTATGCTTCTTCAAATCCTGGAATCCTGAGAATAAACAGGGTCCCGATAACTGCCAAAATCAAGGTAGTGTACTTCGATACCATTGGTGCTGAATCCGGAATCGCAACCAATACCGCAAACAGTACAAAAGTCCACAAAGTTAGGAGAATAATCGGTTTAATCTTCTTTGGAATACCCTTGCCCTCTCGGTAATTTTTCACATGATGTCCAAACAATTTGTTGTTAATTATCCAGTCATAGAATCTTTGATTGGACCTTGCGAAACACGCTGCTGCCAGAATCATCAGTGGAGTTGTAGGCAGACCAGGTACAGGTATTCCAATCAAACCAACAATCATCGAAATTAGACCCGAAATGAACCAAAAGATTCGATTCGCTACAGATCTATTCAAATCTACAGAATGAGGGTCGTTATCGACCGAGGGATTCGCCTCTAATGGCTCATCCATGCCCCTGTGCTCTATCTTTGGCACTTAACTGGTAGTATATCGTCGGGATTCATAGGACAATAGAATTTGACAACACAGGTAGGTAACCGTGTATTCAACACGCTGTGATGCGGACCCTTCAAACGATAGTCGCGCCGAAGTCCCGACATGACGGATGAAGGACAACGGTCACCACTCTTCATCCTCTTCCTTGTTGTACTAATCGACATGATTGGATTTACTCTGGTAATCCCATTCCTAACCTACTTCGTTCAAGATTTAGCTCAGGCAGATGGCTTCATAGATATGGGTTCAAGAGATTGGTGGGTAGGGATTGTTCTTGCATCCTACACATTGGGACAGTTCCTATTCACTCCGCTTCTTGGCTCTCTCTCAGACCGGGTTGGTCGGCGTCCGATTCTGATGTTTGGACTTGTATGCAACACAATCTTCCTCATCGCATTCGGTCTTGCTTCCGCCCTCTGGATGGCTATCGCTGTGCGCTTCTTAGCGGGGGCCGGTAATGGCAACCTTGCCGTCACACGTGCTTACATTGGTGACATCAGTACAAGAGAACAATTACCCGCTCGAATGGGCATGATTGGCGCCTCATTCGGCCTTGGATTCATGATTGGTCCATTCGTAGGTGGCATTCTAACGGACCCGGCTAGTGCTTTCGGTGGACCGTTCGCAACAGATTGGTGGGTAGCCCACCCATACTTCCTTCCGTGCCTCACCGCAGGTCTACTATCTGCAGTATCCTTCCTACTTGCAATTCGTATGCTCCCAGAGAGCCTTCCAAAAGAGAAGAGATCGCAAGAAGGGAGTCAGCAAGGTCTCAAGATGGTTCTAAGGAATCTTGTGGGAGTTCGGGACCTCTCTCCAAACGTCCGACGGCTAATCTTTGTCAATGCCACATTTCTTCTCGCTTTCACGATGATGCATACGACGTTTATTCTGTTCACAGCCATGCCAATCGAAAATGGAGGTTTAGGCTACGATGAACGAATGAACGGCTACATATTCGCATACGTTGGCCTAGTAGGAGTCATCGTTCAAGGCGGATTAATCCGTCCACTCACAAAGCGATATGATGTGAGGAATATCATGGTAATTGGAATCGTTCTGACGGCTATCGGCCTTGGATGGATACCGTATCTACAACCTACACCGTTTGCAATCGGACTTCTAGCTATGACGTTCATAGCTACTGGAAATGGATTTTTCCAACCCACACAGTCAACATTAATCACGACGGAGGCCCGATTCAATAAACTCGATCTTGGCAGAGTCATGGGCGCTCAAGAGGGATATGGTGCACTCTCAAGAATCATCGGACCCGTCCTTGCTGCCTTCATCTGGGCTGCCACTGTCGATGGCACTGGATTGTGGACCTACCACACAGTGTTCCGTATAGCAGGACTCATCGCCATCCTAGGAGTATTCATCCAATGGGGCATCCAAAGGATCGAAGAGGACGACTCAGAGGAATGAGCGCGGTTTCATAGCCCTCAGCCACAAGATGCATCCATGGACGAAGCCCCCGAGGGGATGGTCATGCCCGAGGCGAGGGTTGCAACGCCACGAGAATCGACGTCTATTCTCATCACACGGAATGGATCTGAAGGGCCGGAAGTCCTTCTCGCCCACCGTATCCCAACCCTTCGAGCCTTCGCGGACTTCTGGGCACTACCAGGAGGTGGCATCAGAAGGAACGATATGGAAGCCGCTGCATCCATCAAAGGTCTTGATCAACTTGAGGACGATTGGCCTGCTGTCTATGCGGCAATTCTTCGCGAGACCGCAGAGGAGGTAGGGCTAGCCATCGGTGACGGAGAAATAGAACGTGTCTCGATGGCACTACGTCACATGATAATCGAAGATTCTTCAGCCTGGAATTCAGCAGTAGCAAAGGGAGTAATCTCCGCGTCACCAGAAGAAATCACTCACATCGGTACACGGACAACACCACCGTTCTCTCCACTGAGGTTCAGAAATCGATTCATGCATGTCCATCTCAATGATGGAGCCCCTGAACCTGAATTACTCGATATAGGAAGCGAGTTCGATGAACTCCGATGGATGCATCCTGCTGAAGCTGTCAAGGTCTGGAAAACTGGAAATATGCTCACAGCACCTCCTATTGTCACACTACTTCGAGATGTTGCTGAAGCACTTGAAGCGAATGATGACGACATCCATGCTGCCATGGAATCGATGGCAAATGAACCGAAATCTGGAGAGCACCGCATTGAACTCGCCCCTAATATCGAATGTGTCCCGCTCCGAACTGCAACACTTCCACCTGCAACTCACACGAACTGTTTCATTCTAGGTGAACAAGGTGGTGAGCGGCTCATCATTGACCCTGCAGCGAGGACATCAGAAGAACTTGCATATCTCCAACGACGAATACATGGAATCGAAGAAGATGGAGGAACCATCATCGCGACTATCTTCACTCATCGTCATCAGGACCATATCGGCGACTTATCCAAGATTGCAGAAATGTATACAGCACCAATATGGGCAACTCCTGAGACACTGGCGGAGATACAGCTCAGTGAATCTAATCGAGTGCTGAATGAAGGCGATATCATCTCACTCAATGGCCCGAGTGGCGAGATGAAATGGACGGTGCATGTCACACCAGGTCACTGTCCAGGTCACATCTGTCTCGCATCTAATCGATACCTCGTATCTGGAGATCTCGCCGTGATGGTTGGCACTATCCTTGTTCCAAGTTCAGATGGTGATATGGACGCCTACATCGATAGCCTACAGAGGATGCGTGCACTCAATTCCGAGATATTGTTTCCAGCACATGGTCCATTTACCCACCGCCCAGAGAAACTACTAGATCGATACATCAAACATCGAATCGGGCGCCATGAACGTGTTCTAGAAGCTGTAACCTCTGGTTTATCCTCTATTGAAGAAATTGCGAATCACGCGTATTCTGATACACCTGATGCAAATCCGATTCTGAAGGTTGATCAAACGAGATCTCACCTATCCTCACATGAATCAGCAGGCCTTGTACGTATGGAAAATGGCAAATGGATAATCAATTAACAGATATCATTGAAATTAGGAGTCATTTGGAAATACCTGCACGTTTAGAGATACTCATGGATTCCGATTCTGATGCTATTGAAGCGTTTCAAAAAGCGCTCTTAGAGGCCCAGGACAATTCTGGTTCAAATCAAATTCTAAATGATGTCTCTGATGGATTTTCGAATAGTCCACAAGTATTCTCTGGCAGTGTTTCTCCAGACGATTCGACGTCTACTCAATCGAATTCATCTTTTTTTACAGTGAATGAAGAAAAGGAAAACTCGTCACTTCCACCTTGGGCACTCTTCATGATGGGAATGATTGTACTTCCAATAATCACTGGACTCATCAGTTTTACTCTGATTGGAACGGTTGAGTTCACGGATGATTGGCGTGAATATTCGACAGGGGATGCGATATTTAATGAAAATGTCACGATTCAAGATGAAATCTACTATGTCCATGAATTCCATCTAGGAGATGGGTTTGGTGACGAACTAGCAGGAAATTCTGGAGAGTGGGAAATCTTTGCTGAGGGTCAATTGGGCAATGACACATGGATCTCATCAGCCATAATCAGAGGAGACGATGACGTGCAATATGCCGATATGGCAGGGGATGATGACGGAAATTTATGGTATAAAATGGAGATTGGGTGGACTAATCGCGGCATCGGTTGGAACAGCTATTATGGCGGCTACTGCGAGTGGGAAGGAAACGACTTGGAGGATGACGATGTCAGATGGTGGTGCAAGTATGAGGTGGATGACGAGGAATGGGACGACTGGTGGTATTATTGTGAGCACCATGATTCCGACTGGCATTGCACTGACGATTTTGACCAGCGGGAAGCCCACAAGGATTCTGCAGAAGAAAATATGTGGGCTGAATCGGGAGAGGATACAATCGTCTACATCAAACTCGATGGTGATGAAGTTGATATCGCCACTAAAAATAGCGAAGCTCCGAGATGGGTTGGCTACTACGGGGGGGAGGATGGCGAGAGTGATACTACAAGAGATATTATTGAGACTCTAGCCTTTGTAATCTGGCCGATTTCATTTATTGGAGGGATTATCTGGGGATTCGCAACTGACAAGAAGCCATTCGCGTATGGCATTATGGCTGCAGGTGTGCTGTCCACAGTACTACCATTTGTGGGTTTCTTCCTCTTACTGATACTGTTTGGATTCTGAAATCTAAAACCGGCAGCATCATTTGGCCCCCTAATATTGCTAAACCATGGAGGACCCGTTGGGCACAGAGGCTGCTTATTTCGACGAGAAATTTGTCGAAGGAAGTGGAGGGTGGTATCTTCGAACCCTTGTATGGACTCCGAAAGTAATGGACGATGCAACAAAGCGTCCAGTGGTAGTTATTCCAGGATGGACCTCGGTGGTTGAAGGGTGGATTCCGCTTCTAGCAGATTGGGTAAGGCATCGCCCAGTCATATACATCGAAACCCGAGAAAAGAACTACACTAAGAGTCCAGATGGACATCGTGAACGAGCAATAGACCACTCGATACCAAATCATGCATTAGACATGGACGCCATAGTTCGCAACCTTGGCCACGATCCATCTGAGTGTGATTGGTTTGCCTCCTCGCTAGGTTCAACGAGTATACTTCACGGGTTGAAAGAGGGGACGCTTTCAGTACGAACTGCCTTCCTTCTCGCACCAAATTCAGAGTTCAAATTTCCATTGTGGATGGTTTTTCTTTCCAGCTTTCCATGGTGGGTGTATCCCCCAATAATGCGAATGATTGCAATACCCTACATGCGGTGGAAGGTGAAAGAACCTGGTCAGAAGATTCGTTACACTCGTACGATGCGTAATGCAGACATGCGTCGACTCAAACTATCATCTCGTTCGAATCGCTCCTACTCGGTTTGGGAAGGGCTTCAAAATGTGGTGGAACCGATTGCCGTCTGTGTTGCAAAATCAGATGTCATACATGCACATGACGATGCAATTCGTATTGCAGAATGTCTCGATAATGGGGAACTAATAGAGGTGCCCAGTAACCAATTCGCTCATGAAGCGGATATTCGTCCAATTATCGAAGATTGGATTACTCGTGCGACTGAATGACTCAAAATTGAATCTATACCTATCGTAATCTCCGACAAAGGCAAGAACTGGGACCGGCAGGAGAGGGTATGCGTAGCCTTGCACTGGCCCTACTAGGCCTCTTCTTCCTTGCAGGTGTCGCATCTGCGGAGATCTACATCCCGGGACCTACTAGGACTGACATGATGGACTCCAACATGACATACGAGTACACACTTCCTGAATGGATGGATTCCGCTTGTCAGAACAATCTAGCTTGCCGATATGAAACCGTGAGTGACCGAGATATCGTACACACCTACTATGGTCTGAACCAGGGAGGTGCCATGGAACTCATCGTCATCAAGGGTGAAGCCCAGACCTACAACATTACCGTGAGTAGTTTGGAGATTGTTCCAGACAAATTAGAAATTACCACTGGATCAACACTCATCTTCACCGTTGTTGAGAATGATACTAATGCCAATATCATCCTCCCTTGGAATCCAGATGATCCTGAACCTGAATCCACGCCAGGATTTGGTGCGGAACTCATTCTTTTCGCTATTGCGATTGCACTAATTCGACGACGCTAATCACGGAGTGAGTTCGAAATCATCGTCATCATCACCGAATGGATCATCGGATTCTCCGCCTACCTCAGCAATTCGAAAGTGCATATACAGCCCCTCAATGATTCCATAGGGCCAATCCGGGTTATCCTTTCCAAAACGGGATCGAATCAATCCTGATTGACTACCATGAACCCGGAGAGGAACGCTAAGCCTACGCAAGAGTCCTTGCTGGAAACCACCAAAAGAAATGGGGACACTTACTCCAGCACGATCCAGCACATGACTATGTGCATCATCATCAAGATCTGTCGGATCTACGGCATCCACAATACGATTCACAATCTCAGCGAATCCGGATTCATTTCCACCCTCATGGCATATTTTCTCAATATCAGACCAAATTCCACAAGGATCTGCTTCGCCTTTGAGATACTGCATCCACACGTGGTGACTGAGGGCAGTGAAGGCACGTGAATCGAAAGCCGCACGGTCCCAGAGTGCATACGGGCCACGCTTCCACTCATCGGGATCAGGGAGTAGACCATACCGCAGGAAGGCTTCACGAAGACCGCCAAGACGGGTCGGATCTCGAACAACATGAGCATTCGCTAGTGTTTCCTCAACAAGAAGCCAATTATCCACTACATCGTCGATTCGATTCATGTACATCTCTCGATATTTTCCTGCGTCAGAAGGTAGAGTGCCCTGTATCTCAATCAGACGCTGGAGGTGGCCTGTCCACGCTGAATCAACGCAGTGATGGAAGTATTCGTGATCGAAACCAAACAGAAAACAGAGGTCGAGAGCAATATCTGAAGCATTCACAACGCCGTCTTGCTCCATCTGGCCCGCTACACGAGCCGCCATATCTACAAGACAATCTGATTCCACATGAATACCCCAATCTGTATCTGGGCGCATGCGTCCGTTCTCAATCCGCATCATTGGTCGATACCAGAAACAACGTACGCCTGGATCGTTCTCCCCCACAGATTCTGGTTGATCTGAATCTACTAGTATAGACAACCCGCCGCGCGGGATTCGCATCGTGGGGATTCCCGGTTGCACTAACATGAAGCATATTCCACGGTTCTTCAAGCGATTCCCTATTGAAGGGTCGACAAGGCTCCTTCACTTGGCGGTCCCCATGCGTGAGCAATCGTCGAGTTTCGATATCGCTCGTATGGTAGTGGAACTCAGAGCCCACATAGGTGCACGAGTCCGTAAGGCATACCA
>CESM01007156.1_pt1 | contig 15969 bp, 10 predicted proteins | sample 361421 | NCBI WGS metagenome assembly CESM01 (sample SAMEA2622219, study PRJEB7988) | marine metagenome | isolation source: saline water (ENVO:00002010), including | reverse complement strand
CTCTACTCGGTATACCAGCCGCAACAGTTCTTGTAGTAATAGCACCGGTATCAGCAATTGCTGGAGCTGAACCATATACAGATGTTACAGAAGCATAGTTTGAAAGCGCGCTACCGCCTGCAGCTATAGCCATTGGAGTGTAACTATTGATACTACTATTTGCATGACCTGGATTATACTTAGCTATGAATGTCATACCAGCAGCTGAACCACAAGATCCATTATTAAATTGATCTCGACCTTGTGAACCTATTCCAAATAATAACTTTGTTCCAGAAGGAATCGTCCAGCCGTAGACAAGTCTTCTACCCCAACCTCTATTACCTGAAGGTGTATTATTAGCAAGACCTCCTGATCCACCAGCCATCTCAACAGTCAAGTTAGTGTTGATAGCAAATTCCATTGTGTAGTATCCGTCAAATAATGCAAATGGTTGTGCTCCTGATCCAGCCAAGAAAGTATCATATGTAGAAGTTCCTGCAGCAGTTCTAATAGTATTCCACTGAGAACTCATAGCTGACTGAACTTCTCCAGTCCTAGAAAATGAACTTCGTGCAATAGTAAATTCCATATTTTGTAGTATCCAGTCATATTTTACAATAGCTGGTTTTGATAAAATAGAAATACCGTCAGTTACTTTAAATGTTACATCAATACTTGCACCATTTGAATCAATATTGCCAGCTACTGAAGCCGCAATAGCTGAGTCTTTTGTTTTAGGCGTGAATGTAAATACACTTGAATCTTGAGTCATAACAAAAACATATTGAGCAGAATCTGCAAGAATAATGCTATTTGTAAGAGGCAATCCATCTGAATCGGCAGCTACTGCTTTTACAATTAATGGTGTTGCAGAATCTGCTATTGTCAAAGTTCCGGCCGGTTCACCAACACCTGAACCAATACTATCGGCCCAACGTGGATCAGCATTGACTATGCTTTGACTATACCAACCAGTTCCATTAGAAAAATAAAGTCTATTATTTGATGATACAAAAGCTTGATCACCTGCACTCAATCCTGTGAGGGGCAATGCACCTATAGAATCATAGGTAGTAACTCCTATAGCGCTTACTTGTGCAGAATCTAATCCAACACTCGAATTGGTATTTAACAAAGCAACATTACTAGAATTACTTGCTTCCGTGGCACCGAGTATTGCAGCTATATCACGTGATCTACTCATCTTTCTTATCCTTTAGATTCTGTAGTTGGTGCTGTAAAGTTACCAGTATATCTTGCATAATTTGAAACTCTTAAATCTTGCATATATCCATCAAAATAATTTCCAGGCGTACCACCACTTGCGGCGTCGAATTCTGTACCGAATGCAATAGTACAAGCAGAAGGAGCAGCATCTAAAGCATCAGTGTTACCATAAATTGTTGTGCCATTGATATAAATCTCAATCTTATTTGATGTTCCATCGTTTAACACTATAGCAAAATGATACCAAGTATTAGCACTAAATGAACCACCCTTATACTGTGAATTACCGCTATAGTGAATTGACCATTCACCATCTTCAACTCCTAGAATTAGTTGATTGTTACCATTACTATTCCTGTTCATAGCAAATATAGTTTCAAAAGTACCTGGATCGACATTACTATAAATAAAACCTTCAATAGTGCAAGGGTCTGTTACAGCGCTAAAAGTATCAAACCATTCTTCTACTCTAAGATAATCACCTGTACCATCAAATTTTATGGCGCTTGAACTAGTAAATTTTCTTTGTGTGTTAGATGCTGTTACGTCCCCACGTTTGTCAAGAATAAATGTCTGGCCCGAAGCATCCCAAATATTATTTTTATTTGTAAGAGTAAGCAGTTGAGTACCACTGATTGCAGTGAGTGGAGAAGTAGGTGCTAAAAAATTAGTTGTATAAACTGCTGTACCTTTTACAAATCTTACATCAGCTATACTTCCAGAAAATTCTAGACTCTGATTTCCGGCAGCGCCAATATAAAGGCTAGCTGTACCACTATAATCTGTACTATCACTTGCATTCGTATAAACAGCTTCACCATTAATGAATATCTTAAGTGATGATCCACTTCTTGAAACAGCTAAATGATTCCAAACGTTAGCTTTAAATTTACCACTACCTGTGGTGTTTGTAACTGTATTACCATTATACGTTGATATCACCCCGCCAACGTTGGTGTAATTTAGTATGATGCCAAATCCAGTTGATGCCGTGTAACTTGAATATGGATCCATTCGAGTAGACGCATTCGTAGTATGGAACCAAAATTCTACTGTAAAATCTCCACTTTCTGGAACTAGCTGTTCGCTAGCATTAGGAATTGTTAACCAATCTCCACTACCATCAAAATACACAGAACCACCATAAGCAGATTTTGTATAAGGCATATAATTATATGGACCATCTCTTTTTATTGTCGCGTCACCGCCATATGTTAAACTTTGCCGCACATGCGGTTTATTATGGAACACGGCTTGAGTGTTTGCGACACTAGTATCAATTCTACTTGTAGGAACTGGGAATGTATTGTTTGATTCGAGTGTACTACCATTAATCACGCGGCCATCAGCATACCATCCATTTACATATGTTTGAGTTGCACCAGCTCCATCGACAGATTTACCGAATGAAAGTGGAGCGTTAGTGTTAGCTATCTGTGTAGAGTTGGTAACTCTTGCAACATTGACACCATCTGCATAAAGTGTATAATTGGTTCCATCAAATGAAAGTGCTAGATGCACCCACGTATTTGCTGAAAATTTTCCTGAAGTACTATCAATATAAGATGCAGACGAACCATTGAAGGAATAGTAAAATCTAAGTTCTCCACTACTGCCGCCTAGAATTAGAAATTCTTTAGCATTAGTATTTGCCGTCCAACATCCGAAAATAGACCAGTGGCCAGTTGTTCCTACTGCAACACTTGGCATGCCATCTGCTTTAAACCATGTTTCAACACACCATGCTGTAGCAGAGAATGTTGGAGGAGAAGCCCATTCAACATAGCCATTACCAGAGGCTGTCATATAATTACTGTATCCTCCAGGATGATATGGAGTCCATGCTGATGATGTTATATTGCCAACCTCAGTAATTGTCTGAGCATTACTAGATGCATCAACTTGATTATCAGTACCTGCTGTGTCAGCTTGTAATAATAGCTGAGTAAATTTTGAATTTAGAATACTAAATGTGAGTGATATTGCACTTTGACCAGAACCAAAACTGATACCATCTGATGCCTTAAATGTTAAAGTAGACAAAGACGTAGTGGCAGAATCTTCACTAAACGGCGTAATTGTAAATACAGAAGAATCTTGGCTGATTGTTCCTAGTCCACCAAATGATCCATCTGAATCAACGCTAAATGTTAATCCAGCAACAGAGTTATCTGAATCTGTTGCTGTTAGTGTAATAGTAGTCGTAGCTCCAGCGGTTGAAAGTTCTATAGAACCAGCTGGACTGATAGTTAACGAAGGCGTAGCATTTATAAGTGCAACATTATACCAACCTGATCCATTTGAAATGTAAAGTCTACTTGTATTTGTTACATAAGCTTGATCACCACTAGTGAGTCCACTTGTTGGCAAATTTTCTTTAGTAGCATATACTGTAACACCACCTTCGCTAGCACCAGTGCTCCAACTACTTCTTATGTCTGTTAAATTTGCCATATTAATTCTCTATCAATACCCAACCTTGAGCGACATTATAATAAACCAACCCAATACCTGCTCTGTCTACGTTAATTGTTAAATTAGTTGTTCCGCCTTGAATCTTATGGCCATTCCTATTTATAATGATATTATTAGATGATGCATTACCAGTCACATCAATAATTCTGATTTCATCACCCAACGTTGCGTTAGTCGGAAGTGTTACAGTCTTTGATATCGATGTATCAATTAATAGTTTATCACCTGCACTCGCTGCAATTGGTGTTCCACTTGGAGCAGACCAAGAATTTGTTCGAATTGCATTGCTATTCGATACGAAACTTACTATTTTAATTTCATCATTCAAATCTGCTGCTGTATTTAGTACAACAGACATACCGTTATTAGCTGTGTAATCATCAGAATCATTTAGTAATAAACCATTCATAAAGACTTGCATATTATTAGGCGAATACGCTAATGATGCACCAGCAGTATCATTACCAGTAAATATTGTTTGACCTGAATCTGCAGTAAATTTATATAGATCCATATTTTGGCCAGGATTACTAAACGCTGAAACAATTAATTCATCATTCGAATTTGCCGAATCAGTAAGTAAAACACTAGTACCATTAACTGCAGCAAAATCTGTATTTCTAAGTAATATGCCGTTTAAATGAACTTGTAAAGCCCCAGGAGCATAAGCTAAAGTATTACCATTAATGTCAGCGCCAGAAAATGAAGTTTGGCCTGCAGCTGCAGTAAATTCATAATTTTTGACATTTGGTGAAACTGCCACACCTTTACGATTAACTAGTGTTACAATATCATTTGAATCTGTTGCAGATACTAAAGTAACTATTGTATTTCCATTTGTAGAATAATCATCAGAATCTTTTAGTAATAATCCATTTAAATAAACATCTAAAAATCCAGCTGAATAGTCTAGAGTATTTCCATTATCATCATTTCCAGCAATCGTTGTAATAGGATTTGGTGTTGTGAAATAATATTTTGTGTCTACTAAACTAGTATTAGTTAAAACTCTACCTCGACGCTCAACTATAGTAACACTAAATCCTGCTGTTAAACCACTAGTAAATGTAACTGCACTTGTAGTTGCAGTATAATCAACACCTACAATTTGTAAAATGCCATTCATATAAACGTCTAAGTTTGTTGCGTCGCGCGTAGTATGAGCAAATATAGTTTGATTTGAAGTTGCTGTATATTGAGATCTTTGTGTTTTAAACTCACCACGAGTAAAGTCTACTCTCGAGCCAACATAGTCAGAATCAATTAAGTTAAGTGTTTTTGCAGAATCGAGTCCACCTCCGGCACCACCTGCCCTTGCAGCCACGTATGCGCTATCAACTGTGCTTGTAATTAAACTAATTGTTGCAGCTGAGTCTGTACCCGCAGTTGTTCTAGCTTGTACATATGCACTATCAACAATAGCCAATATGCCAGACGAATCTTGGAATCTATCTCTTAATTGTATGTAAGCGCTATCAACTAAATTCAAAACATGAGATGAATCAAATGGATTAACTCTTGCATTGACATATGCAGAATCAACAGTTCCTAAAATATTATTTTGTACATAAGGTTTAAATGCAGCATCATTATAGTGGTATACTAAAGGTTTTAAACCACCGATTGCATTTACTGTACCTGTTTGATCTGTATATGCGGTTCCACCGCCACCTCCAGATGTATCATAAGCATCTTGATATGTTGCTCCATCAAACATACGATACAGAGTTGCTAATCCACCAGCAAGAGTTGTAGTGGCAGAACTATTATTAACATTGCCGTATGAGTGCACCATTACTGCTGCAGCAGGTATAGATCCTCGAGGATTTGTTGTAGTGGCTACTCCATCAGTACCACTAAAATAACTACCTAGATCGGTATTCATATATCCAGCGCTACCGTTTGGTACATCATAAAAATAAGCTACTATATTATACCATGGTGCAGTAGATCCAACCTTAGGAGTGTGACAAGCAAACATAAGTGTGCCAGAAAAACTATTCCATGGACTAACACCCGGGTTTGTAGTTACTGTAGCATTTTCAACTACAATCACATCACCTTTTTGAACATGATCATCGAACGTTGAATGCGACCATTTAAACCTACCATTACCAACATCATTTGCTGATGTGTACGAAAGACTATTAGTTCCGCTATTTAAGTAAACAGTTTTTGACCAAAGATTTCCACCACTAAAGTCATGAGAAATGCTAGTTTTAGTTCCAGTTCCGTCTCTAAACTGAATAGCGACATCACCTTCAATAGGTGACGAAATTGCTACTCTTTGATCGCTATCTGAAACTTCAGTAATAGTGGTATTTTGAATAAATTTAAGGCTACTTACATATGCTGAATCAATGAGATTTCTTGTGTATGCAGAATCAATTGTACCAGTAATTTGATCATTAACATAAGGTTTCCAAGCCGAATCATTTCTAAACCAAATGAGTGGATTAGAATTTGTTAATGCTGTAACTTCACCTTGGTAATTGTCTGATGTGTTAACTGGAGTGCTTGTAATACCAGAAGTATCCCAAGTTGACTTAATAGTATTTTCAAACATTGTATATAGTGTAGCAGTTCCACCAGTAAGTTTCTGACTTCCTGTTGTACCATTAACATTAGGATCTCCGGAATATGCAACTACAGCATTGGCTGGTATTTCACCTCTTGGATTTGACGCATTATCAAAATACGCTTTTAGATTCGTATTCATATAACCAGTAGTATTTTGACTAGTCCAATATACTGGTACCGCAAGCATAACTTTAAGGTTGTTAGCATCAGTAATAGATTTGACTGCTACAATAAGATTACCAGTTTGTTGAGTTTGCCAAGCATTAACTGTATGATAACTATTATATCTTTGAACTGTACCAGATGAAACTACAATAACATCACCTGGTTTAGCAGCTGCAGCAAATGTTGAATTATTAAGTGTTAATTCTGCACCTGTATAATTTGCGCCAACAGACCATGATACTATTGTACCACCGCCAAAGTTATGAGTAACACCGGTATTTCTACCTGGCCCTATTTGGAATTGTATTGCTACATCACCTTCCAGTGGAGATGATATTGCTTCTCGCGTGGCACTATCCGTTACTTCGGTAATTGTACCTCCGCCCCCGCCTCCGCCCCCGCCTGAGCGGGCCTGTACGTATGCACTGTCGACAATTGCTAATATGCCAGACGAATCTTGGAATCTATCACGGAGTTGGATATAGGCACTGTCAACTAGATTTAAAACATGAGATGAATCAAATGGATTAACTCTTGCATTAATATATGCAGAATCAATAAGTGATAATATTGTAGAAGAATCAACTCCAGAATTACCGAGGAATGTCATTGCAGTGATAACATCACCAGATTGAGCTGAATCAAGGAGTGTTATTGATGTGCCATTTTGCGCAGTATAATCAACAGAATCAATTAATAAAATACCGTTCAAGAATACTGATAGTTTATTTGTTTCATAAGTAAGAGTTTGATTATTATCGTCAGCTCCAGTAAATGTAAAATCAGTTGCAGAATCTGCAGTAAAAGTAAAGGCTTTTTGATGGAGAGCTACTCTATTCGAATCTATTCTAGCATCAATCAATGCAATAGTTGCCGCAGAGTCTACTCCTCCTCCACCGCCTCCACCGCCAATATCACTAAGTAATGCTATAGTACCACTATTATTAGGTAGATTAATTGTTCTATCTGCGGTAGGATTAATTGCTTGAAGTTTTACCTCGTGTGCATTTGTCGAATCGCCTTCAAAAGCAATACTAGTAATACTATTAATGTTTTGGTCTAGTTCTAATGTAACATTATTTGATGCAATACCAGCATTAATTTGACCAGTAGTTCCTAAAAATGTCAGCGTTTCAGTCGCAGTATTAAATGTATGTGTACCAGTATTACCAGCTAAGGCAAATGTTCCGCCGCCTGCTGTTTGTCTTGCTTGAACATAAGCAGAATCAATAAGATTAATTGTTTTCGCAGAATCGAGTCCAGCTCCACCTGCTCTTGCAGCTACATAAGCAGAGTCAATTGTACTAACTAATGACGTATATGCATGATTAGGATTTCCTGCACCAAATATAGGTGAAGATGAACCATATCCAGTAGTACCAGCAGTGTTATCGCCAACAACGAATGGATTAGTAAATGATCCTTTAGTGCCTGCTGATACTTGCGCTGAATATACTGAAACTAAAGGTAATGTACCACCATTTGCTGCAATTGCCGCACTAAATCCACCAGAATAATCGGTATCGTTTGTCCAAGGATAACCCGTTCCTTGAAAACTTAGAGTAACTGTGAGGTTATTTCTAACAGCATTTATGTATCTTGTAAAATTAACAGAAGTAGTATTTCCTGGAGAATAATATTTACCTCCAGCATCTAAGAATCCAAGTATTCCACCACCATAATTAAATGGAAAAGCTATGCCATCGAATAAAAGTTTAAAGCATTCAGCTGAAGCAACAGTATCAAATGTCCAACTTGCATTATTTGTACCAGTTGTTACACCAGTTAATCCAAGTGGAGTTAATATACTATTTGATGAAAAGGTAACTCTTGCATTAATATATGCAGAATCAATAAGATTAATTGTTGAAGCTGAATCAACACCACCAGTGCCAGTTGCATTAATAGTAATAGTCTTTGTAGCTCCAGTACCAGAAGCTACAACTCCTGGACCTACAAAGTTTAGTGTGCTTGCGGCCGTAGCTAATGTAGAACCAGAGTCTTGAATTGTTATTGTTGGTGTTGTAGTAGATTGTCTAGCTTGAATATAACTCGAATCAACTATTGTTGCAACATCTGCCGAATCTATTCTACCTTCACGGTCAACAATATAAATTGGTCCATTCATACCACTATGGTATTGACAATTATAATGTAAATAATTAGGTGCATTCATAGGCACCGTAAATAATATTGAACCAGTTTGTGCACCGTTATTAGTTACACCTGATGTGTATTGATTTCCTGTTCCAATGCCATTTTGTGTTTTAATGTGGAATGGATGACCACTCACACTAACATTAATCTTATAAGTTAATCCACGAGTTAGATATAAAGTTGGGTTTATTTGTGTAGTTGGAAAACCATCACCAGTAAATTCATAATTACCTGCATTAGCTACTACACTAAATATTGTTTCAGCTGGTCTGTTTGTTTCAATGTATGCGGCATTTATTAAATTAGTCGCATTGCCAGAATCTAAGAAAGGTGCTTCAGCTACGCGGGCTAAAACATATGCAGAATCTACTTTATCAGTAATTGTTGTATTAATTGAAATATTAACAGTATTACCAGAATCATTCAATGAAGCAGCAATATCAGAATCTGCTCTTGCTTTTGTGTAGTAAAGATTTGTGCTACCTTCTGTTAAACCATCTGTAGTTGTTGGTACATCACTAAAGTTTGCAATTTCTATCCAATTTCCTGCATGAGCAAAATACCCTTTTCCGGTGCCATGAACATGAGCAAACATTCCATGATATGTAGAGGCACTTGGCAAATCGCCTGTTGTAGAATAGACATTCGAATATGTAAGTTTATTCGAACCAACATCAAGAGGTTTATTAAATACGAATTTATCACCAGCAGCATTATAAGTTAGTGTAGCACTTGCTCCTCCAATGGTGATACCTGCACCGTCTGCTGCAGCTGCATTAGCTGCGCTGTCTGCAAGAACAAGATTTTTATCATTTATTGTGAGTGTAGTTGAATTAATAGTAGTTTGCGTACCTTCAACTTGCAAGTTACCAAGAATTTGCACAGTACCGGTATTATCGCCTACAGCGGCTGGATCAATAATAAAGTTTTGAGGACCACGTATTTGATTAAACGTTACGTTATCAGTTGTACTTAGATCTTGATCTGTTTTTACTTTTAGTCTAACATATGCGGAATCAACGTGATTTGAAATATCAACTAGATCAAGGACAACTGGTGTATTTTGTAAATTATTATAATTTCTAACATAAGATAAGTTTTGACCTTCGAGGGTCAAAGCATTATATGATTGCTTTAATTGGACATGCGCGCTATCAATTATGCCTTTAATCTCAGCGCTATCTAAAGCTACAGAAATAATATCAGCAGAATCTAGTACATTCGGTGTATTTGTAAAATTATTATAATCTAAATAATACGAAGGCGCTTGGCCATTCAACTGAGTAGCATTATATGATTGTTTTAGTTGGACATGGCTACTATCGATTAGTAAAATTGCATCTGCAGAATCGAGAGCCTGTGTTGTAATAAGTCTGCCTACTTCAGCAGAATCCAAAGAATTTTTGTATATAAGATCAAGTGTTTCAGACGAATCAAGAGAGTTAGCTTGTACAATAGCCAATACTTCTGCAGAATCAGTTGATCTTCTAGTAATAAGATCATTTACTATTGCAGAGTCGACAAAGCTTTTTATATTGTTATTTGCGTCTTTATAGTGAATTTTACCATCAGCAAAGTTAATTGCCAATTCACCATAATCGAGATCACTAGAGGTTGGGGTTCTTCCAACAACGGACGATCTTTTAAGTAGAACCTTTGGTGTAGCCATCGTAATTCCTAATAAGGATAAATTTCAAGATTATCTAATCTTGATCTATTTATACAATTAATATGTGCCGCAATCTATAATATTTAATTCAACCTGACCGGTTGTAACAACAAAATCTATTGAATCAAATGATGCTCCACCAATATTAGTCGATGTGGCTAATTCTGTAGATAAGGTTAATACACCAGATGCATCATCGTAAGTAGCATCTAATCCTTCTGCTGCTGATAATAATGATGCAACCCTATCGTCAACTCTTTCATTTGTGAAATAAAGATTAGTTGCACCTTCACTGAGTTGATCAGTATTATTATCATTAAAATCTGAATCAAATCTTGCAGTTGTGTAATATAAATTTGTTCCTTCTGGTAATGCACCAGTATTTGTAGATCCTAAATCTGAATCAAAATTCGTAGAAGTATAAACATTTTCGACATCGATACTAAATACACCGGTCGATGAATCATATGCTAAATCTCCTTGTGCAGCAAAATGTGCTCTAACCTCAGAAGAACTTGGTCCAGTATAAGTAAATTGTCCAGATGCCGAATCGTATGTTAACGAACCATCTCCACCTGCATCATTTACTGATAGAGAATTTTTAGCTCTTGCTTCAGTAAAGTATAGATTGCTTGAACCTTCACTTAAGTTATCTGTATTTTTAGCTGTAAAAGCGGTATCAAATCTGCCTTGAGTATAGTATAAGTTAGTGCCTTCGGCCACATCGGTTGTTGTTTTGGCTGCAAGAGCAGTATCAAATCTAGCTTGTGTATAATATAGATTTGTTCCTTCACTTAAATCTGTAGTTGATTTTGCATTAAAATCTGAATCGAAACCAAGATATTTACCAGTAAGCGTGCCAGAAACAAAATCTCCAGCTACGTCTAAATTTGGTGCAGATATATCTTTATTGAATACCCATTTATCGGTAGTAGAATTATAAGTCATTGACGCATTAGCGCCAGCTAAGAATATACCACCACCGTTTGAAGTGGCTGAATCAGGAGAGTTATCAGCAAGAGTAATTAGTTTATCATTAATTGTTAATTCAGTTGAATTAATTGTAGTAGTTGTACCATCAACTTGCAAATCACCTTGAATTACAACTTTACCAGCTGGACCTGTATCACTGTTTGGATCAAGTATAATATTACCAACAGCTGTCAATATAGAATTATTAAGAGTGATTCCACCTATTGTAGCTGATGTAATTGATGGATTATCAGATAAATCAATATTAACTTGGGCAATGCCATTTACATTTAAAGGATTTGAAACTGTAGTAGTAATATTACTACCAGTTGTACTACCTAAAATACTAAGATAATAATCTGGTAGATGATTTGACCGCCAAGGCTTCTCGCCTGTATTACCTTTAATCAATCCCGCTGTTGCACGCATGAATTGAATATTTACAGCATCTGTTAGTGCGGTTGGATCAGCAACATTTGTAATCTTATTATTACTAGCGTTAACGACACCAGCACCGTTTGTTGTAAGAATAATATCGCCTTGAGCATCAAGGGTAATATCTGTATTTGTATTTGTGATTTTATTATCATCAATAACAAAATTATCAACTTTTAGTTTGTCGATTTTATTATCGGCATCCGTAATGATAGCACTACCTGCAGTTAGTGTGCCCTTAGGATGGTCCATCATGTCTGTATAATATTTACCGCCAATTGTGTGGACTACAGTAGCAGCATTTTGACTATCGTTATATGGTCCAACACCAATAAAAAGTCTATCACCACCACTAGAATCGCCGGCCGCATAGGTATAACCCAACTCTCCGACCATTAAAACTTTCATAGCCGGAGTTACATTAGAAGTAGTACCACTAATTCTATGGAGAATTCTATTATTATATGTTGGCATTAGAACGATGCTCCTTGAATTATCAACTGTCTAGGATTACGAACTAGATGAAATTTTTGTGTTGCTAAATCATATTCTAATAAATCTCCATCTTCATGATCTGCACATAATACATCTGTCAAATCACATAAAGTTTGTGCCTGTGCTCCTGTAACTTTTCTTACAGGAGTACCAATAATAATCTTCTTAACGAAGGTCTGTTCGGTTGGATCTGCTGACATTATTGTTGTCCCTTACGTTACTGACGGCGCAACTACAATTTTACCTTCTAAAATTCTCTCGGTAATTGTTGCTTGATTAGAATCAACATAGGAAATTTCTACATCATAAACATAATTTCCCTTTTTAAGGGCACTGGTTTCAACATTTGTGAGTGACATTGTGATAATGCCATCAGTAGTTGGAGTATTAATAGCTACAGCAAAAGCTTGAGTATCAGCGCTATCACTATTGAAATTGCGCTTCATTGTAGCTGCACTCGAATAATTTGTTAAATTTTTCTTATTACCTGAGGGATCGACAAGGTGTAGCTCTACCGCTATATCTGAGCCTTGATCAAACCTAAAATGTTCGTACTGTGCCATGTTCCACCCGCAAAATGTTTCTTGATCTATTTATAAATAAAACTAATTGTGCATATTACTCTATTTATACATGTACAAAGAGCTCATTTTATGGTATAATAAGTAGTATTAGTTAAGGAGGGAAGAAGTACCCGTGAATAAAAAAATAGAAAATGATGCAGGGTACCTATGGGCTTTCAACTATGATAACGAAGAATTTGAAAGAGTTAGAGAAATATGTTTAGCCGACACGAATAATAAATTGCGCGAAAACTACACAAAAGAAAAATTAAAAATTTCTGACCACGTATTATTTCTTATTCAGTATAATCATAATAATGAACCTATAGCTATGGGAGGTGTTAAAGAATATACAGCTGATGTATGTCGAATTTGTAATCGATGGTATCTTTTTCCGAATTCCCGTGGTGTATGGGGTAAAAAAGCTGAACTAATGATGGCTATTCAATTTTTATTAAGTTCTTTTAAAGAAATATACAAATTAAAGTACAAATTTTATTTTATTAGTATGCAACAAAGGAACTCAAAAAAAGCAGGCAAACAGTTATGGTGGAAAGCATTATGTTCGACAGTCAAATCATTTAGTGATAAATGGAAAACCTATGATGATGGATTAGTACAAGTACATGAAGGTAATTTAGCATCTTGCTACCAAAATATTATTTACATGACTACAAATAATTATACATTTGAAGATTGGAATCCAAAAGTTATGTCTTATAATGAACACGCACTAAGGATGAATTATGAAGCCAGTTTACGAAATACAACATAATTTTGACGACGTAAGATTATTAGAAGAATTGAAAAGTCAAGATCCTACAGTTTATGCTGACGAAAAACATGGATCATATGATAATTGGAAAATCATAAATCAAACTGTCAGATGGGCTGAAAGAGAAATGCAATTCTTTTGCAATCAATTTAAATTACCATATGGTTCTCCGAGATATTATCACCTTGATGCAAATTCAGTATTACTACCTCATATTGACTACAACACCACATGCTCAATAAACCACATTTTAAATGACGAAGCTGCACCAGTTACCTTTAACGATTACGGAGAATTTACATATAATACTGCAGTACTTGATACAACAAAAATGCATGGTGTTAACAACTTAGGTAAAAAAGATAGATACCTATTCAAGATTTCATATTTTGAAACTACATACGAAGAGATTATTAAATGCTTACAGAATTAAAAGATAGATACGATTCTAAAAAATTATTAGATTGTATTGTCGGACTAGAAGAACTTGGCCAACAAATTCATGTTAGTTCTATAGACGGTAAAAGATATTCATTCAATTCTGGAGATCTTACAAAATATAAACTAGATCAAAATGATTTTACTGTTGTAAATGATTTATTTAAAAATACCTATGCTGAAGAAGTTTATAACGATCTAAACCAAAAGTACGATATTTGTCGAGGCAGATATATGACTCTCGATGAAAGTTTTAGAGGATATTCATATCATTACGATATAACTGATAGAATTCATATCCCATTGACCACAAACGAGGACTCATTGTTTATTGTAAATGATAAAATATTTAAAATGCCAGAAGTTGGTAATACATATCAACTACACACTACAAATAAACACACAGCTATGAATTTAGGCAAAACTTCTAGAATTCATTTTACAGTTTGCTTAAAAGCTAGTGCTGTAATGCGACAATATTATGCGAGGATGACGCAATGAAAGAAGCATTAGGTCAACTATTTAAAACACATCCGCATCTTGAAGGTCAACCTGAAGATAAATTGATGGCTATGATATTTAGATATATTTCTTTGCCAGCTGTGGAAGAAGAAAGGTATAAAGAGTTACATAGTACTCCAATCGTAGAAACCGATATCAATATCGATTTAGATCAATTCGATAAAGATATTGAAAAATATAGCCATGAGTTTACTCAATGGGGAAATACACACACATCTTATCCAAGATTTGGCATACCTCTTGTTAATTTAACTGGTAAACTAGATGAAATAAATGATCCATCTCGTATGCCCCTCGATGAACATTTTATGTTACATCAAAATACCGATAAAATATTATTTGACCATGATATATTAGAAAAAACTGAAGTATGCAACATGTCTTCTCTATCCTCATTAATGGACGCGTTTGGCGATTATTTGTGTAGAAGTGCAATATTAAAATGGGATACTATGGGACATTTTAAAGCTCATGTCGATGTTAAAGTTCCTTCTCCAAACTTAAGATTATGGGGAACAACATCGACAAATATGCAGTTAAAAATGAATGGAAAGGTTATAAATAGTATCAAACCTGGAAAGATTTACATATTTGATTCATCATTAATACACGAAGCATTTGCAACAGGCGATAATGTATACCAATTCTTCATTGGTTTAACAATCGATGCATATGATACGATGATGGATAGGAGAATTTAATGGCACTTATTATTTGCGGTACACAAGGATCTGGCGTAAATACGTTTGAACAACGATGCGATTACCATAATATTGCAAGTGATAATTTATATAAAATTTATATTACTAATCGTCGTGCAATGAAAACTGGTCATTCACCAATTTCTGGACCGTTCTTAAATGAAACAAATATTGATAGTATGATTGAAGAATTAGAATCTCAGTTTCCTGCGTTATATGATCATTTAATGAAATTTCATATTGATCGGCCTGTGTGGACTCAATGCGCGCCAGAATTTGGCAAATGGATAGTAGAAAATAAATCTAGTGATAATCATAATGTACTTATTGTATCTGCACCAATTGATATACAGTGCGAACGTCTATTTGCTAGAGAAAAAATACGCGATCCTCGATTAGTTGGAAAATCTAATTCTTATCAGTTAGTAAAACCAGAATATATAAAAGAAATAGAATCACACGCAGCTGACGTAAGTTGGCTAGAATCTAATGCAGATTACCATATGAATAATGATGGCACCCTTGAACAATATAATGCAGCGATTGATATAGTATTAAATGAATGTAATTTACTCGAATAGAACACTAGCATATCATCACGACGATACACTACTTATAAAAGATATGTGGGATTTGGGAGTATCAGGCTCTCAGATTGCAATGTCTCTTGCAAAAGCTCAAAGAATTTATGAATCTTTAAAATATTCATTTGCAGATAATGAAACTTTTATTATGGGATGGAATATACTCATCTTAGTATCTGAAGATGCATGTGGTAAATTTAAAGAAGAAGATTTTGAAACAAATCTTGAC
>CESM01221654.1_pt1 | contig 16008 bp, 11 predicted proteins | sample 361421 | NCBI WGS metagenome assembly CESM01 (sample SAMEA2622219, study PRJEB7988) | marine metagenome | isolation source: saline water (ENVO:00002010), including | reverse complement strand
ATAATAAAAAAGATAATTCTGAAAATAATAATAAAGATCAGAATAATAAAAGTCAGAATAATAAAAAAGATAATTCTGAAAAATCAAAAGAAGATTCTAAAAATAAAGATAAAAAACAAAGTGATTTAGAAAGGCGTGTTAGAAAACTATTACCTATTGTTCCCATGACTGATTTTAAATGTGCAAAATGCCTTCGTTTTGTCTCTACAATTAATAATGATAATTTATGTTTAAGTTGTTCTGAAAATAAAAAAAAGAAAGAACAACGTCAAAAACGTTTTTATCCCGATAAAAAATTACCTAAGGAAAATACCTACGACAAGAGACAATCTCGATTTTATAATAACCCCTGCTATAATACTACTAAAAATAATTTAGATGAATCGAATAATACTAGTTCTTCTCTAAATAAAGATGTAACTAATACAAATAAAGACCGCAGTAAAGATAATAAAAATAAAAGTAATAGTAAAAATTCAAATAAAAGATTGGAAGACAAAAGGCCAAAATTACTTATATTTGAAATCAATAATAAAATCAATAATGACAAAAATAAAGATAATACTAGAAAAGAAGAAGAAGAGGAAGATGAAGAAGAAAAGAAAAGGGATAAGAAAAGAAGTAAAAGTGAAGATGATAGAAACAATTACTATTTAGACGATGATAATTGGAAAAAATTAGAAGATGATAAAAATAATACAGTTTATGAAAAAAATTATAATTCAATTGATGAGATGATGAATGATGAACCTTTTATGGAATTATTATTAAGAATAGAAGCAGAAAGACGTAGGATGATGAATGATGAATTAAAAGAAAGAGATGAATATAATCCAGATGAAGAATATAATGATGTAAATCCGGATGAAAATCCAGAAAGAGCACCTTTGATATTTTATCCTCATCGAAAAACTAGTAATAAACAAGATGAGGATGATTCTAATAAAACAGATGATACTAATGAAGAAGAAATAGAATATGAGTATCAATGGTTGGGTTCTCAAGTAAATGAATTAAAAGATTTATTAAAAGTAATTCAAAATCATAAAGATACTTTAAAAAACACTAAAAAACGTAAAAGATATAATTTGAACATAAAACAATTATTAAAGTTAGAAGAACCCTTATTAGAACTACAAAAAATGATTGGATTAAAAACTGTAAAACAAAATATATTTGACCAAATAATTTATTACTTACAAGGATTAGATAACAAAAATACTGATATGCTACATACAGTTATCCAGGGTCCTCCTGGTGTAGGTAAAACACATTTATCTCATATTATTGCCAAAATTTATAAAGCCCTGGGATTTTTAAAATCAGATAAGGTAGTTAGCGTTAAAAGAGATGATTTAATTGCTGGATATTTAGGACAAACTGCTATTAAAACTAGAAAAAAGATTAAAGAAGCTTTAGGTGGAGTATTATTTATAGATGAAGCTTATTCTTTGGGAGACAAAGAAGGTAGAGATTCTTTCTCTAAAGAAGCCATAGATGTACTAACTGCTTATTTATCGGAGCATCCTCATGATTTAGTATGTATTATTGCTGGATATAAAAAAGCACTAAAGGAAAGATTCTTTAGTCAAAATGAAGGTTTAGAACGTAGATTTACCCAAAGATTTAATATTGATGAATATGAACCAGCGGATCTTAGACTTATATTTTTTAAAATAATAATAGATAATGAATGGGAGATAGAAAATCCTGATCAAATACCAGATTCTTTTTTTGAAACCAATAAGGATTATTTTATTTTTAATGGAGGGGATATGCTAACTTTATTTGGATGTTGTAAAAAAGCACATGCTAAACGACTAATGTTAATTGAAGAAGAAGAAAAATTAAAAGAATCAAAAAAAAAAATAAATCTGCAGGATGTAGAAAATGGAATGCTTATTTTTCTAACAAATCCAGAACATGCGGAAAGATGTGATAATTCTCAAACTATAACTCCCTTTGGAATGTATTTATAATTTTATAATTTTACTATTTTATAACTTTATGATTTTACGATTTTATAAAATTAAATAAAATTAAATTAAATTAAATTAAAAATATATGTAAAAAAAATAAAAGTTTAGTTTAAAATATAAAAATAAACTACTAATAACAATATAACAAAAACAATTGTTATTAATACAGCAGGGTGAAGGCGAGCACAATATTTTATTGGACCTTCATCAACACTTTTTTCATTATCTGGATCTCTATAATTATTATAATTTGTAAATGGTTCTCCTATAAATTTACTTATTTGCTTACTATTTCTATAATTTATTTTGTTTTTGATATTTTTAAAATTTTCTTTGGCTAATGCCGCAAATTTTTCTACTTCGGGAGAATTATCTGATTGTAGGTTTGGATGTTTTTCTTTATTTTTATCAGCAGTACCACTAGCATTACCACTAGCATTACCACTAGCATTATCACTAGCATTACCACTAGCATTATCACTAGCATCACTACTAACATCACCACTAGCATTATCACTAGCATTATTATCTTCTGGAACTTCTGAATTAATTGATTTATTAACTAATAATTCATCTCTTAAGTATCCTTCCGGTTCTATCTCCTGTGTTAGTTCAGGTATATTTTTATTTTTACCTTCTTTAGTATAATATAAGTCTTCTTCATCAATTGCCTCTATATAGGATTCTCCATCTTTATAATATTGAATCGTAGTATATGTAGAGGGTATAATATTACCAATAGTACCTCCTTTTGCTAAACATTCTTCTTCCGATTCATTACCTTGGATGACGGCAATAGTATTTGCGGCGGCAACACAAGTTTTATCTAAATATTTAACCATATTATTATCTTTTTTAAAAGTATGGACTTTATTACCGTATTTTTTAGTAAATGTTTTTTTCTGAATTAGACTTAGAATTGATAAATATTCTTTTTCTTCTACTGTTAAAGAATCTTTATCTACTTCCTTAACACCATCATTATTTAGATTATAATTTGAATTTCTTAATGAATTACTATTAGAATAATTATTCATATTATTTTCGTTTTTTCGTAGTTTTTTAATTTCTGATTGTATTAAGTTATAAGTTTTGTTGTTTTTATTTAATGGAACCCCTTTATCTGCTAAATAAGAAACCATTAAATATTTATTACTACAATGTTTAATGGCGTGATGAATTAAATTGTCCCCTTTATTATTTTTTTCAAATAAATTACCACCTTTATTATAAATATAAACTAGCATATTAATATCATCAGTGGCTACCGCTTTAAAAGCAACAGTTTCTCCTTTATTATTTTTAATATTAAGTTGTGCCCCTGATTTTAAAAGAGTTTCTACTATTCTAAAATTATTATTTAATACAGCAATATGTAAAGCAGTATCACCTTGATAATTTTGTAGGTCCAAATCAGCATCTAACTGTACCAATAACTGAACTAAAGATATTTTACTATATTGAACAGCTAAATGAATCAATCGATTATTTTTGTCATCATTTGTTAATGGCATATCAGTATCATTTCTTTTTCTTAAATATGATTTTATATATTCTATGTTATTTTCTTTTACAGCCTCATAAACTTTTAAATCGTCCATATAAGCAAATTTTTCATTATTAGTTGATAAATTCATTATATTTTCAATAGTCATTCTTTCTGTGTTATCACAATTATTTGAAAAACAGTCTTGAATAATATTTTTAGCAACCAGCACATTAGGATCATTACTAGGTTCTACACTAGTTCCTATTTTACAAATTAAATATCCATCTATTGGACTACTATCCCATCCGTTTTGAGATGAATATTTATCATCGTTTTTATCGTTTTTACCATTTTTGTTATTGTTTTTATCATTTTCATTTTCATTATTATTGTTTTGATTATTATTTGTTTTATCATTATTTTTTTTGTTATTATTTTCCGAATATACAGCATCTTTTTTTAAAAGTTCTATATTTTCTATAACATTATTAACTTTATCTTTATAATTAATTTTATGTTTGCTATATTTTTGATTAAATTTTTTGATATAATCCATTGTAATTTTATTTTGACTATTAAAAGTTTTACTACAACACATACCACTATTACCTCCTTTAGAATTACATATTGAGTTAAAAGTTTGTTTTATAATTTTAATTTCATCTTCTGTATATCTTTTATTAGTTCTAGCATTTATTTTATTATAAATAGAACTATGAAATGGTTTTATATAATTACATTTTAATGTGGAATCATTACATGAATTATAGGTAAAATTATTATGATCTTCAAAATTTGACATACCTTATTTAGTATTAATAAATATATTTTTTCAAATAAATGTATTTAAACTTAAAGATAAAAAATAATTTAAAATAAACAAAACTAATATCCTAAAATTAATTTAAAAATAAAGTAAAAAATTAAATTTTATAAAAATAATAATAAAAATAATAATAAAAATACTATCTGATAAATTATAATTTACTAAAAGCTGTATCGTCTTGAAGATCGGAACCAGTCCCTAGATCACTATCACTGGGACTCATTTCTCTTAAAATATCTTGAATCTTTCTTTCTTTTTCAGCATCTAAGGCTTCCGATGTATTACTAGCGGGTGATACTCCCATGCCTTGACCTGGTGCTACCCCCGTCATAGCAGGTTGCATATTAGGTTGAAGACCAAAAGCCGGAAAGGCTCTACTTTCTGCTATTTCATTTTTCTTTTCTGGAACATTTTTAAATTTCATTTCAACACCACTTTTTATTTTATCGATAAAGGTTCTAATCTTCAAACCTAAATCTTCAATATTTAATTCTAAATTTTCATGTAAGCAAGTCACTTCATAAACTTGATAACCGGATGTGACTAAATCAATTGAAATTGAATTTTCATTGATATCATGAATCGCAATTTTTTCTAAATCTAATAATGTCTGGTCGGCCTTAGACATATATTTATCTAATATATATCTAATTTGTTGTTGAATATGTTGATATTGAATATCATTTGGACTTGAATAATCATCTATTAGATAATTACTTAAAAATAATGGATTCTCTGAATCTCCCCTCATTTTATTAGTAATATGATTTGGCATTAAAGTATTTAAAAATATAGATTTAAAGGATCTAGTATCTGGAATATTTTTATCTAATTCAGATAAATTATTAATATGTTTGTTGTAAGATTTAAAATATTTTGCTGCTTCAGAAGCATATTTTTTATAATAATTAAGCATTGAACGTTCTGATTGTCTAATATCTTTTATTAAATTAGAGAGACCACTTTTCTTACCACCTTTTTGATTTTTTATTTTCTGTTTTTTATGAGTTTTTTTATCTAGTTTTTTTTTATGACCCCCTTTTTTATTTTTACCTTTATATTTTTTTATACTTCTCTTATTACCACCAATTAAATTTTTTTTGGACTTTACACTTATTTTTTTATTTTTACTTTTATTTTTACCTTTACTTTTATTTTTACCTTTACTTTTATTTTTACTTTTATTACTTATCTTTAAAGCCATATATTTAATAATTTATAATTAAATATTAATGAGAAAAAAATTTAAATATTAAATATAATCTTAATTGTAACAAATAATTAATAAATTTATAATGGAACAACAACCAGGAAGAAACTATGTGACTAATAATTATCATCATTTTCACAAACAAATGTTAGGGAAAAGATTAAATTACCAAAATAACAACTATCAAAATAACAACCAAGAATCAAAAATAAATGAGGAGAATTCCAATAATTCAGAGTATGCACATAATTCAGAGTATGCACATAATTCAGAGTATGCACATAATTTAAATAGTGATACTTCTTTTTTAATTCATCCTAAGGGACTAAAAACAACGTTATCTAATAGTGATATAATAAATCATGAAGAATTATTAGTTGAGAGCCCCAATCTATTTAGTGATGAAAATCATCCTGATTTTGAAAAAGAGATTATTGAAGATCATTCCTTTAACTTAAATAAATTACCGATTAATAACCAACAACAATTAATACCTAGTGATAATCAAGAAAATAATAAAGACCATTTAATTGAATTAATACAATCTTGGAATGATAGATTATCTTGGGACAATTACTTTATATGTATTGCCTTTTTAATTGCTAGCCGTTCAACATGTAATCGTCTTAATGTTGGTTGTGTATTAGTTAAAGATACCAGAATTATTAGTGTTGGTTATAATGGATTTTTACCTAAAATGCCACATAAAAGTATTGTTAGAGATAATCATGAACAGGCTACAGTACATGCTGAACAAAATGCTGTATCAGACTGTGCAAGAAGAGGTATTAAAATGGATGGAGCCATAGCTTATATTACTCATTATCCTTGTTTAAATTGCTTTAAAATTTTAGCTGCCTCCGGAATAGCATCTATCAATTATCATAATGATTACAAAAATGATAATATTGTAAAACTATTATCCGAAAGTTCTGGTATTAGTATTAATCAAATATAATTTAATTAATTATAAATTTAATATAATTTAATTAATTATAAATTTAATATAATTTATAAAATTTAATTTTATTTTTATTAATAAATTTAATTAGAATAAAATTGATATCTTAATTTTAAAATTGGAGAAATTAATGAAATAATTACTGAATAAAAAGATATAAAAATAAATTCTGTATTAATAACAAACTAATAAAAAATAGTGAATATGTCATCCACTTTATTAAAAGTTGTAGATACTCTTTATAGAAGTAGAACTATTTTACTTGAAATGCTACAGCAAAGAGGATATAATACTGAGAATTTTGATCATTTTACTCAAGATGATATTAGTACTATGATGAATCAAAGTAAAAATCAAGATGATATTAATCCTGGACCACTAGATATTTTGATAGAAAAAGAAGATAAATGTAAAATTTATGTAAAATACAAATTAGAAAAATTTAAACAAGTGAACAAATTGGATAAACAAGTAATAGAAATATTTAGTAAAATTTTAAATAAAGAAAAGGATACATTAGTTTTACTTTATATTGATAGGGTTGAATTTAAAAATTCTAAAGAAAATAAAGTAGAAACTTATGTTAATGATAAATTTTCATCCGATAAATATTTTATCCAAATATTTGGAATAGAAAATTTTCTCTTTAATCCAACAAAACATGTTATTGTTCCACATCACAGAATTATGAATAAAGATGAAATAAAAAAAATGATGTTGGAAAATAATGTAAAAAATAGTTCTAAATTACCAACAATTAGACGAGAAGATCCAACTGCTAAGTTTATAGGTATGAAACCTGGTGATATTTGTGAAATAACTATTTTATCACCACATTCTGGTAATTACAAGAAATATAGATTATGTACTCCGATTTAATATTTAATAAGTAAAATAATATAAAAAATAAAAAATAAGTAAAAATTAATAAATTTACCATAAAATTATTATAAAATTATTATAAAATTATTATAAATTTACCATAAATTTATTATAAAAATTATTATAAAATTATTATAAAAATATAGTATAATTATTAGTAGTTTATATCATAAATTAAGTTCTTAATTCTGGTAATAAAGATAGATTAATCATATCATTTTCTAAATCAATATAAGGCATATTTTTATCCATCATAAAATTAGATTTTTTATTTTCTTTAACCATTTCTACACCTTGAATATTTTCAGGTAATGATTCTCTTCCAGAATCAGCACTTTTGTCAATAACACCTAAAACAATACCATCTTGTTCTTTTATTATTTTTTTATTTAAATTGTTATAATCCATAGAATTAGTTTTATTATTGCCACTATTTTTATCATTCTTATTAGAATTCATATTATTATCATTTTCAATATTATCATTTTCAATATTATTATTTTCAATATTATCATTATTTTCAATATTATTATTATTTTCAATATTATCACTATTATAACTATTTTCATATTGTTTTCTTAATTCCTCTTCCAAGTTAGTTATTTTTCTTTGTGGAACAACTGCTTCATTATTAGTATTTTGGTATGTATTATTTGTACAATACATAAAATTATAAACAATATAAATTAAAATTAAGATAACTATAATTGTCATGACATCAATCATTTTATAAATTTTAATTATTACTTTTTAATTGAGAAATTATTTTGTTAAATAAACTTAAATCCTCCCAAATATATTTTTTACGAAGTGGAACTAATTCAACATTTTCTGGAATATTAATATTAACACCCAATTTAAAATAATCAACATATAAATCTAATAAAATAGAATAATTGTATTCATGATTTTCCCATTTAATTCTTAAATATTTATTTTTAAAATTATATTTTTTACTACAACTAAAATTAATAGATGGTACTTTTTCTTTTTTATAATATTTTAATAAATAATGATTTGATTTATTATGATTATTGTTATTATATTGATAGCAAGTTTGTATTAATTGATTATTAATTATTTCTTCTTCTTTATCATTTACATGTTTTTGGTGCATAGATTTTCCATTTTCTATAATTTTTTCTTTTATAATATGAATTAATGGTTCATTAATAGTTTCTGATATTTTATAGACGGAGGGTATTAATGAAAAAGAAGAAGTTATTAAAGGAATTATATTCATGTAATCTGGATATTCTATAAAATTATATTTATCTTGAAAAATATGTTCATTGATACATTTACCGGAATAAATATTAAGATGGTTTCCATTTTTATAAGAAAGTTGTTCAATATTTTTCTTAATAAAATCCATTATAAAATATAGAAACTATTATAGAAACTATTATAGAAACTATTATAGAAACTACTATAGAAACTGCTATAGAAACTGTAAATAGAAAATCTTATTTATAATAATATGAATTTCAGGTTTAAATTAACTTATCTAAGTTTTATATTTTATCTTGATTTAAAAAATTGATTTAAATATTTTTTTAAATATATAAGATATAGTTTAATTAATTTTATAAATTTAATTAATTAAAAAATGAGTAAAAACGGGTTTAATATAATAGTTTTAAAAACAGATGGTTCTTGTCAGCAAGAAAAAATTAAAAAATGTAATATAGTATTTAAAAATAATATATCTATAGAAAATCATTTAAAAAACTATTTAAGTATATCTACTGATAAAGAATTTGAATATATTGGTACATGTAGTTATAATAAAAAATTTGATTGTCATTTTTTTAGATTAAAAACAAGCAGTAGAATAAAAAATAAACATTTAATAAACGTTTTAAATATAAAAAAATGTAAAAATATATCTAAAAAAAATAGCAAAAATTTAAATCATATTACTAATGATATATGGGTTATTAAATCATTAAAGCAAAGTAAATTAATTGAACATATTTATGTTAGACATTGGGGTTGTTTTTATAATAAATGTATTGAAAATCATAAAAGTAATGAAATTGATAATGATAAATCTTCTAAAAATTTAGAAATTAATTCTAAAAATAAAAACAACGGTGAGCAGAATAATTCTGAGCAGAATAATTCTCAACGGAATAATAGTAAAATTTCTAAAAAAGATTTATTGAAAAATAATTTAAATAATAGCATTCAAGGTGACAAATATAAGAATGATAAAAATAATAATGACTATAAAACTTTTGATGATAAAGATGAAGATGATAATGGTAATGATAATGAAGATGGTAATGAAGATGATAATGACGAAGATAATGAAAATGATGAATATAATGATGAAGATGACGACGATAATGACGATGATGATGATAATGACGATGATGATGATAATGACGATGATGATGATGATGATGATGAAGAAGAACAAAATGAAATTAAAGAAGAAGACTTAGAAAATGAAGATTATAATGAACAAATTAATGATGATGATGATGACGATGAAAATAATAACTATCAAGAAGATAATAATCAATATGATGATTTAAGAAATGTTGAATTATACTCAGATAACAGTAAAAGTAAAAATAAATGTAAATTAAATAAATCATTTTCTAAAGGTAATAAGGATTTAATTAAGAAGAAAGAAAATGATCTTAATATTGAAATAGAAAAAGGGTCAATAGTTCATTTATTAAAAGAAGAAATAAACTTAAGCAATGTAAAATCTTTAGTTGAAATTCGAAAAAAATGTCTAAAAATAATCCAATCTTTATTTAATAAAAGTGAGAAAAATTTAGGTAGAGAAGTTGAAAAGGGTATTTATAATTATTCAATTCAAAGGTGCATAGATAAGGAAATGTATCCTTCTTGGGATAATATAATTTTTAAAGAAATTTATCTTGGAAAATGTAAAAGTATATATACAAATCTCAATTCTAAATCTTATGTCAAAAACACAGATTTAATTCATAAAGTGAAATTAAAAGAAATACAACCTGATCAATTGGCTAAACTTAAACCTGTTGAAATATTCCCAGAAATGTGGCAACATATTATAAAAGAAAATGAACATAGAGAAAAAGTAATTACAGAAAGTATGATGGGATCTGCAACTGATAAATTTGTTTGTCCTAATAAAAAATGTAGAGCTCGTAAAGCAGTTTATACAGAAGTTCAAACAAGATCTGCTGATGAGCCAATGACATTATTTATTTCTTGCTTAGTATGTGGTCATAGATGGAGAATGTAATATAAAATAATATAACATTTGAAGATAGTATTATATTTATATTTAATCAAAATGAAATGAAATTTAAATTTATTGATAAAAACCATTAAAATAATAAAAATAATAATAATATGAATTCTAATAAGAATAATAAAAATACGCAGTTGTTAAACTTTATATTTTTTTACTTAATAATTTTTTACTTTATAATTTTTTACTTTTTACTTTTCTTAGATTTTTTGCTTTTCCTAGATTTTCTAGTTTTTTTGCTTTTCTTAGATTTCCTAGATTTACCAGATTTACCAGATTTCTTTTTTTTTCTACCACCAGATAATAACTCACTTTTAGGATTCATTAAATCTTTATGGGAAATATAATTACTTTTATTAGCAAATTTTGTAAAATGTTTTTTAGCATTCATTGGAGTACTAACGGAACGAGAATATAAGGTTGATTTCCAATCACTACCACCCACTTGTTTTTTATCATGATTTCCTTCGCAAGAACCACAACCACCTCCCTTTTGTTCTTCCTTTTTACGACTACCACAACTACTACCATGATTTCCTCCACCGGTAGTTTTATATAAATTTACGCTTCCTAAAGAAGAACCATAGGAACCACCCTTACCGTGATAATCCATTTTACCTCTGGGTTTCTTACCAGAGACTACATCCATTACGTGTTTAGAAGCAGGAGAACCACCTTTCATTTTTCTGCTTCTAGATTTTCGACTAGATTTAGATTTTCTAGAAACTCTAGATTTTGATTTAGAACGCATAACCATTTTTATTAATGTTAAGAAAGAAAATAATTTTGCAGAATATAAAATATAAAATATAAAATTTATAATATAAAATTTATAAATTTAATAATACTAAGTATTTTCTTGATATTTTTTTAATTTACTTATTATAATAAAAATTGAATTTACTTTTTAATTCAAATAATTATAAACAGTTTAATTTGATAAAAAAATTATTTTAAAAATTTATTTAAAAAACAGTCTAGTTATTATATATAATTTCTTTCTAATAAATAACTAGTATCTATTTATTAGAATATGGAATTTTGTGAAGATTGTGAAAATATTTTAGTTTTAAAATTTAAAAATACTGAATCGGATGGAGAAAAACTACAACTTTATTGTAATAACTGTGGATTTAATAAAAATGCTACTAATAATAAAAACTCATTTATATTAAAAAATAATTATAATTTACAAAAAGTTTTTATTGAAGAAAAAAATATAAAATATATAACTCAAGATCCAACCATTCCGCATATTTCAAATATTAAGTGCCCTAGCAAACAATGTATTAAAGTGGATGAAGATATTAATAATGTTGCTTATATTAAAATTAATGAACAAGATATGAAGTATTTATATGTTTGTTCTTACTGCAAATATCAATGGACAAATAGTTTAGAATAAACTAAATAAATCATAATATTTTCTTAAAAATTATTTCAAATATGTATTTTAAAGTATATATATTTTTTTATTTTCTATCTTTTAATTAAGGTTTTATATTAATTATAATGTTTTTAAAAAATGCTAGTGACAACAATTCAGCTACAATTATATTTGTAATTTTATTAATATTGTGTTTATCTTTCCTTTTTGAGAATACTTTTAATAAAAAAAATTTTAATAAAATAAGATCCATACCCTATGAAAGAGATGAATCGCAACATTTTAAAAATATGCCTTATTGTTCTAATATAGTTGACCCGTTAGAACAATATTTATTAGTTGATTATTACATAGCTTCTAGTTTTAATACTCCTTTAATCGGAAATCAAAAAAATGATTTTTTAAGCTTACAAATGCTTAGTAAAGTTATTGAAGCAGGGGCAAGATATATTGAACTAGAAATTTGTAAATCAGATATTTCCGATGGAGCACCACCGGTAATTGCCATGGGTGATAAAGTGGGAGATTGGATTATAAGTGCTAATTCACTTCAAGCTAAAGATGTATTTAATTTAATATCACGTAAGGCTTTTAAATTTATTAGTGGTTCTATAAATTATCCTTTAATTATTTATTTAAAAATTAATACTAAAGATACTATTACACTTAATAGTTTAGCAAATATTATAAAAACCGCATTTGGAAATTTATTACTTGAAAATTCAGCCTATTTTAAAAAACCTGTTTTTTTAGAAAGAATGTGTAAATTACTAAATAAAATTATAGTATTAGCAGATGAAAATTATATTTATAATAATCTAAAAGATATTGTAATTCCGAGTCAGCATTTTATAAATTATATTAAATATAATGAAATAGATAGTTTAAACGGTGTTCCTCAAAAAGGAGAAGATTCTAAAATATACAATAATATATTATCTGGTAAAAAGCAAAAAGATGATCATAATTACTTTAAACAAAAATATCCTTCTATCAATAATAAAGATTTTGAAATTGGGTCTAATGTTTTAGATAAATTTAAAAAGGATAAAAATATTATCGATCTACTTACTCAATTTAATAAAGTAGGTATAACAGTTGTCGCACCTCATAATGACGAAGATGTTTTTTCTATGAATTTCCCTTTTGAAAATCAAATGGCTTATGGGTGTCAATGTATTGCTATGAATTATCAGGTTTTTGATGACCATTTAGCAAATTATATGAAATTTTTTAAAGATAGTAGTTTTAAATTAAAACCAGCAGGATTAAGATTTCATCGTCAAAGAAAAGATGTTGTTGATTTAACATCTATGTTTAAATATAAGGAAAATCCAACTATTCAAGTTGAATCTGAATTTTTAAAAGAATTTGATAATAAATTAATTACAATAGAATCTCTGCAATTACCAGGATATTTTTTAACTATTAGAGCTATGAAAGCCAATTTTGAAATCGGTAAAAGAGATTCTAAAAATGAATTATTACCACCTAATAATAATCAAATGTTTATTGTAAATCGTTCTAGATATCGTAAAATAGCAAATGGTATTACTATTAGACCATTGGTTGATTCTAGAAAAGCATTAATTACAGATGGAGATTTTTTTTATTTTGATAAAATTGGAAATAGTGCTGCATTAGTAGCGGATATGACGATTTTTCCTATAAAATCTATGTGTCAAAGAAAAGATTATGTATCTTTTGCTACAGTTCCAAGTAAAAATATTAATGTAATGGCGGTCCATAAATATACTTTAAAAGAATACAGAAAGTCAAAAGAAGATAAATTGGCAACAATGGGATGCTTTAAAATTAGAGAAGTAGAACATGAAAAATACATTGTTTTTAAACATTTAACTTCAGGAAAATATATAAAAGCTTTAAAAGATGGAACTGTTATTTTATCTGGTACAAAAATAACACCAAATCATAAATTTTTACTAAGTGGTAATTTTAGAAGTACAGATGAAAATACAGGAGAACAGAAAAAAGTCACTCTTGGAACACCTGGAAACACTTTTTTAGGACAAAATGATATAAATTTAGTTGATACTAAGAGTAGTGCTATTTCTAAAAATACTTTAATAAATATAATTTTTGATGGAACAGCTTGGAATATTTTAAATCAAGATAGATTTTTATCTTCTTTAGATGATAAAACTTTATCTTTTAATTTGGATAAACCATTATTAACACCAGAAAAAAGAGATAAAAAAAACAGAGTCACACAAGTTGCTATTTATGGTCCTACATTGGGTAATAAAAAAAGATTTCAAATACAAGAATTATTTGAACCAAAATAATTAACTATTGATACATTTTTAATTTAATTTTTTAATTTCTTTAATTTTACTTTTATAAATGTAAAAAAAGTAAAATTTCTTTCTTAATAATTAACAAATGGCAAGTAAAAACAATTTAGGTAATAATAATTTAGGTAATAATAATTTAGGTAATAATAATTTAGGTAATAATATTAAAAATAGTAATAATGGTATATTGAGTTCAATTGGAAACAAATTAAGTGAAACCGCATCCAATGTATCTAATACAGTTTCTGGAGCAATAAATATTACTTTTGGAGACGCAGAAGCAAAAAGTAGTAATTTAATATATATAATTGCTGGAGTAATGATATTTGCTATTTTAGTATTATTATTTTTCTTTTCCAAAACAGCAAGAGTAGGTCGTGCTATAGATACTATAGCAATGTATCAAAAATATCAAACTGTCTCCTCAGCAGAGTTTATGAAATATAAAAAATTTGAACTAAAAAAACTTCAAGTTGCTAGTAGTTACAATACACCATTAGTTTATAATCAAATGTTAGATTATACAAGTGAAGAAATATTATTGGCAGTGTTACAATCAGGTGCTAGATATTTAGAATTTAATATTTTTAATAGTACCTTTGGTCCAGATGCTATTCCAGTAGTTTCTAATGGATATAGAACTGGAGAATATCAATTAACTTTAAACAGTATTACTTTTGAATCTTGTTGTAAAGTAATGAGTGATCATGCCTTCCAACAAAGAATTAATGAACGTGGAGTTCCAAATCATAATGATCCATTATTTATAGGGTTAAATTTAAATACTAATAATAATATTTATTGCCTTGATGTATTGGCTAATATTATTATGGATTACTTCAAAGAAAGATTATTGGATCATGAATATAGTTTTCAACAAAATAATATTGCTAACATTAAATTAAAAGAATTAAAAAAAAAAGTAGTTATATTTTCTAGTGCTGGTTTTGAAGGTTCTAATATGGAGGAATTAGTTAATGCTTCATGGGATGATAAAATGATGCAGAGAATTCATTACTCAGAATTGGAACATTCAGATTTTAATAGAGATAAATTAATATCTTTTAATAAAAAAGGTATTACTATTGTAGTACCTCATCAAGAAGGAGATTTTTATACTGGAAATTATGATTCTAATTCAGCATTCAAAGCAGGTTGTCAATTTGTATGTATGAATTATCAATATGTTGATGGTAATATTGATAAATATATAACTCAATTTAAAGAAAGATGTATTATGCCTAAACCTAAAAGACTTCGATAGAGTTAACGCACATTTTAATTTTAAATTTTTACTTTTAATAATTATTTTTGTATAAAAATAGGAATTTTAAACAAAAATTGATTTTTTTTATCCAAAAATTACTACTTCACATAATTCCCTATTGCGCCATAACAAAATTGCCAAAATGTCTAATAGTCCAAACCTATCAAAAGAACATCCAGCAGTAAAACAGTACACTGATTCTGCTGCGGGTTCTTCTGTAAATTCTGTTGTGGGTCCTTCTGTAGATTCTGCTGCAGGTTCTAAAGCAGATGATGCTGATAAGTGGGTTTCTACAATTAAACCGGAATGCCTCTTAATCCAAATTCTTTTAACATGGATTAAAGGGATAGATAAGAACCTAATAATCCAATTCGTAGGAATATCAGGTTCAGGCAAAACCACGACGGCGAATGCCTTCAGAAAATACCTGGATATC
>CESM01104741.1_pt1 | contig 16041 bp, 13 predicted proteins | sample 361421 | NCBI WGS metagenome assembly CESM01 (sample SAMEA2622219, study PRJEB7988) | marine metagenome | isolation source: saline water (ENVO:00002010), including | reverse complement strand
GACAAGGGGGGGGAACTTTGGATCGTGTCGAGCATCTTGCGGCGGAGATTGCCCGCCATTCCCATCTATACTACAATCTAGCAACTCCAGAGATTGATGATGCTGAATTCGATGCATTGTGGGATGAACTAAAGCGACTTTCTCCAGAACACCCTCAACTTAGACGAGTTGGTGCAGAGGTACCGGCCGGCTCGGTAAAGGTAGACCATCGTTTTCCTATGAGGAGTCTCGACAAAGCCACGACAGATGAGGAGATTCTTCATTTCGTCCAGGAAACGACGGCCGAGGGTCGCCGCTTTCTCGCTCAACCTAAACTCGATGGATCGGCTCTTTCGCTTGAATATCGACGGGGCCGGCTTGTACGTGCAGCAACCCGTGGTAATGGTGAGCGTGGCGAGGATGTTACAGCAAACGCTCTGAGAATCCCTAACATTCCTCATCGTCTTTCTTGGGATGGTGATTGCCATGTTCGTGGTGAGGTTGTAATGCGCCTTGATGTGTTTAGGGAGAAGTATGCTGACATCGCTCCTAATCCAAGAAATCTTGCAGCCGGTTCTCTTCGTCAGAAGTATGTGGATTCAGGTAAAGGCGATGCTTCAGATCTAACCTTCCTTGCTTACGACGCACGCTTCATCCCTTCGGATGAAGCTCATCCGGACAGTCCTAAACCCCTTCATTTTGAACATGATAGCGAAATTGTCCATTGGTTGCGTAGTATCGGCATCGAGCCAGCGGGAGACCAAGTTTGTGAGGGCGATACTGTGGAGACAGTAACAGAATCAATGATTTCTCAGACCAAGTATTGGACTGACACTCGGTCCGAGCTTCCATGGGAGATTGATGGCGTGGTGTTCAAACTCGACGACCTTTCTAAGAGAGAATTACTGGGAATGACTGCACACCATCCTCGTTGGGCTCTTGCATGGAAGTTCCCCCCGGAAGAAGCGGTAACCGTGCTTATGGGTGTGGATTGGCAGACTGGAAGAACAGGCGCAGTAACCCCTGTTGCACGCGTTGCACCAGTTGTCGTTTCAGGAGTGACAGTTGAGAATACTACCCTCCATAATGCGGGAGAGGTCAAGCGTCTCGGAGTTCAAATTGGGGACAAGGTTAGGATTGTGCGCAGAGGCGATGTAATTCCAAAGATTATCGAGGTATTGGGGCCAGCTAATTCGAATGATTTGACAGGGCGATTTCATGGAGATGGGGCTCAGTTTGAATCAACACTTCCCCATCGGTCAGTACCTAATCCACCAACATCTTGTCCAGAATGTGCATCGTCGCTTGAGATTGATGGCGCTTTTCTTCGATGTAACAATCTCGATTGTCCAGCCCGCGTTGTTCGCACAGTCCTCTACTGGTGTCGCGCCCTCGAGATGGATGGGATTGGTCAAAAACTTGCAGAGCAACTCTGCGATGTAGGGCTAGTTCGAACCCTTCCTGATCTCTATCGATTGAGTATGAACGATCTACTTACCCTGGATCGCATGGGTGAGAAGAGCGCCTCTAATGTTCTCTCTCAGTTGGAATCAACTCAATCTCTGATGTTATCGCGATTCCTATCGGCTCTCGGTCTACCGGGGATAGGCCCCGAACTTGCTACTTCAATTGCTGCTGAAGTTGGCGATTTAGAGAATTTGATGATGATGGTTGAGGCAAAAGATAAGCCTGTAATTGATCGTCTTGTTGCAATTGATGGAGTCGGAGAAACAGTCGCATCTTCACTTCTTGATGGATTGGCAGTGCGTCGCTCAATTGTGTCAGATCTAGCAGAAATACTTGAGATTACGACTGAGACAGTGTCTCTCACATCTTCAGGTGTGCTGGAGGGTAAGACATTCTGCATTACGGGGACGCTTAGCCGTCCTCGAAAGGAAATTGCGCTTGCAATCAAAGCATCTGGTGGCAAGGTTGTCAGTGCAGTTTCGAGTAAATTGGACTACCTTGTCGCTGGTGAATCTGCTGGCTCAAAGTTGGAGAAGGCACAACGTCTGGGGGTATCGATCTTGAATGAATCAGATTTGGATACAATCATCTCCAAAGGAGGGGATTTTGAGCCACAAAACAATGATGAATCAGAGGTTCAACGGTCAGGAACTTTGGATGATTGGATCTGATTAACCGTAAATCATCGAAGAAGGACCCGCATTCTCTTCGTCTTCAGCCACCTTACCGAGGTGAACCTGGAGCATTTCCCGAATCTGTTCTTCAATTCGTTCTGCTTCTTCGATGAGAGGCTCAGTAGGGAGGGAAAGATTGGGGAGCAACATGTCGAGTTTTTCGATGATACGGGAAGCTGCTCTTGCATCAGGTAGTCCCGCGCCAGGTGGCCCGTTTGCTTCGGCGAGAATCGCGAAAGTATCGAGACCTCTTCGTCGGCATTCACCGAGTAGAACTCCGGTCATCCCAGCGACAACGCCTTGACTCAATAATTGAACATCCATTTTCTCTAATCGTTCGCGCGTAGCTGCGGTTGCACCTATGCCCAGAATGGTTTCCTCTGTCTCATCATCGTCAATAATTTCGTGAGCGTGTTCATCGGTGTGGGAGAAGGAATCGATTAGTACTCCTCCAGCAATCTTTGCCTCCTTGGACCAATCCAACAAAGTCTCGGTTAGAGGGAGGACCATATCGTTGCGAACTGGGATTTCAGAGACAATCAGAATCAACTTGTCGCAGCCATCGACTGTGCAAACTGGTTCGCCCGCGTAGAATCGGAGGGGAGGCATAGGCTGACCATCTTTCACTAGACAGACGGCAGGAAGTCCTGGTGCACGGACACCTCCGCAAAACCTCAGTTCAAGTTGATCAATGAGATAATGTGCAACAATAGATGTCACATAACCTACTGACGGAAAGCAGGTAACTACCAACGCACCTTCGGCATCCACATCACTCGAGATCTTTAGAATCGGCTCGCTCGCCATATCCACTGATTGGGGCCGATGGTGTTAATCATTGGGCCTAACCATGCGTAATCGAGGATGTGACTATGGCCACTCCAGCACATCAGTTGTCACCCTCCTCGTGGAATAACTACGCATCTTGTCCCCGTAAGTACTGGTTGTCAAGGCAACGTCTTCCGCGGAAGGCAGGGATGGCAGCGACGATTGGAACTGCAGTGCACGATAGTGTGGAGGATTTCTGTAACCTCGATCTTTCTGGGCAGGATGCAGATGAGGTTGGTTGGCTACCACCAACTGCGAAGCGAATTCTCGATCTTCATTGGCAAAAGGAGAAGGAAATTTTCCTTAGAACGCCTCGACATCCAGCTTTCAAGGATGGAGAAATTGTTCGTGCTCATGATCTTCTAATTGGCTCTCTCAATATGCTCATCGCTAACGCGAAGATTGGTACGGCGAAGATGTCTGAGGTATCCATTGCTCAGTGGCGTGAAGTACAGGATACTGTTCTGGCAGCGGAGGGAACACTTCGCTCACCATGTGGCCGTCTGATGGGGCGACTTGACCTTCTCGTAAAGGATCTCGATGAGGACCGTAACCCTGTCGGATGGATTGTCGCAGATCTGAAGACGGGGCGACCACCTCCCGGGGGCCTCTATGAGACAGTAAGTCGCCAACTCCGATTTTATCGAGATATGCTGTTGGAAAATAATCCGAATGCACCCACTGTGCGTGCTCAGGGTTGGTATTCCGCTGGGCCAAAGGTGTACGAGGCTGAGGGCCCTTCAGTGCTTGATGATGCATTCCGTGCATGGGAAGGGATGGCAATCACGAAGGAACCATTGGAAGCAACCCCAGATGATGACTCGTGTCGGTTTTGTGAATGGAAAGCATGGTGCCCAGCCTGGTTCCATGCACGAGCTGAGGGTAACCTGCCTTCACCGTCAGGAATTTTCCGTGATGAGGTTGCTCTTATTCTCCAATTCGATGAAGCAAGTGGTGCTTGCATGGTAGAACTCGTGAGTCCTAAGGATGAGGTTGGAGGGATAATCCCGTCAGGTCGCACAATTGGGGTAATCTGCAAAGGACAGGCACTCGATCAGATGCGAGATGTCATGAATTCGGACCATCGTGGAGCGGTCTTTCTTGGCTCTATCCGAACTAATGCAAAACCATGGGCTATGGGTGATTGGAGCGAGGTTCTTCCATGGGCTCCACTTCTTGAGTCAATTCGTAAGGCGCCTCGTACTAAATCCGAAGAAGAATGAAATATTCAGAGCAGCTCCTTCACTGCGTCTATGGCTTCCTGATTCAACGGTCCAGATGGAGAGCATAGCCAGCGGATATATCCGGGTTCTTCGTTTGCAACAACGAGTATATCTCTTGCTTTGTGCTTACCGAATGCGAGTACCACGCTATCTCCATCTATCCTAAGACGTCCACCTGAACCAGGCATAGATTCGAGGTCATCTAAGGATGGCCCAAGTGCATTCTGATTTGTGTTTCCAGCAGAGATCCATGCCTGTAACTCCTCAGGAGATCTACGAAATTCACGGGGATGTCTTGACATCCACCGCCACAGAAGCATCAGCGTCGCTCCAGCATCAGCGGCTGCATTGTGAGCATTATTCAGAGTGATATCAGCAGCTCTACATAGAGTTCCGAGATCATGTCTTCCTGGAATTTTCAATCGTTTGGCGAGACGTAGTGTGTCAATCATTGTTGCAGGTTCAGGGGGTAAGCGACCAACTCGAGTATATTCTGCAGTAAGCAGTCGCCAATCGTAGCGCTCGATATTATGTCCAATTACGATGGCTCCATCGAGAATTTCACTCAACTGATCAACATGTTCTGCGAATGTGCTTGCTGAACGAACATCAGAATCTGTGATGCCATGAACTGCACTTGATCCACTAGGAATACTTCGCTGAGGATTTACAAGAGACTCCACAGTAATTGTTGAACCATCATCATCGCTTCCGATGAGTGCGTACTGAACGATCCTGTCTTTACGGACATCGAGTCCAGTGGTTTCCAAATCGAACGCGACGACGCGTTGGCCCGCGAATGGATCGTCCACCATGTATCGTCTTCCAACGCGACCGTTTTTCATACCTCGTCGTTTCGAAGTTGAACTAGAATGTAGAGAAAATGACGAATCATGGCGTCAGACATAAACAGGGTGAGGCCCGGATTCGGGCTATGGAGGGGCGACGGGTTGGTCAAGGCCTACTTCTCACAGTTCTGATGCTAATGCTCCCCTTGGCTGGATGCACTAGTGCGTTTACTACGGTAACACCAACAGCTCGCCTCTCTGTTGATGTTGACATGATTGATGTCGGTGAAGCTGTGAACTTCGATGCACGCGCATCCACTTCTCCCGATCCAACCCTAATAGTAGATTATCGATGGGATTTCGGTACATCACAGAGGAACACAACTCAAGGATACGTGAGTCATGTATTCGATGAATCTGGCCGCTTTGACATTATTTTGACAGTGGTCAATGATATCGGAGGTGAGGATTCGATCACGGTAACAATCTACGTCAACGAATATCCTGTTGCTGCTGTATCCGGTCCAACCGTTGTCAAGACTGGCACTATCGTGACGATGGATGGCTCTACTTCTTCTGATCCAGAAGGGGGCGTCCTTCAATATGCGTGGGATCTCGACTGGTCTATGGATTCTGATGCTGATGGAAACTTCCAGAATGATATCGATGATACAAATAATAGTGCCACATTCATTGTAGATAGGGCCCAGAATCGTACTGGTTCACTGACAGTAACTGATGATAGGGGCGCAGCAACTACGATGATCTGGGATTTGCGAATTCTTGAGAGAACGTTCAATGTCACTTGGAGACATCAGACCATGAAGGTAAGTTGGGACGGATATCTGAAGCAGGGAGAAAGCTACGTGATTAACCATATTCCTGGAGATGGGGGTCGTATTCTGGAGTTCAATGGTACATTGGAATTAGACCGAGATTTCGTCCCTGCAGGATTGCCCCCAGAGGACAACTTCTCGATGTTATTACAGATTCCAGAATCTAGTTGGGCAGCCAAAGCGAAGACCGTACAGCACAATATCACTGAAGCATCGACTGGATCGATTGAACGTACAAATCTCAACCCATATTCTACAGAGGCACAGACCTACACTGCAGATTCAGAAGAGGCGTTGTTGTCGACATTAATCTCTGAGCCAGGCGCACGATTTGGTCAAGGAGATTGGATTTGGACGATTACTGCAGATGAATCCGATCCAGATTTCCCAATTGATGGTGTGGACCCAGATGAAGGAAATAATTGGACCTTAGAAGTGGAGTTCGTGGTTCTCATTCCTATTATTCTAGAAGTTGGATTGCTTTGATTCCAAAGTGTGACTTGAAAGGAAGCCCTTAGAACCCGGACTGGGTGGAAGGGTCGATGGCGACCTCCATTGAGATTACCAAGGCGACTCTTCGTGAACGCGTAGTCGTCGATGTCAATGTCTGGATGGATGACCCTGAAGACCACGACTTCTCTCCACGTGCGCATATGTCGGAAGGCACGTTACACATCCAGAATGCAGGCCAAGACGAGGTCTCATCCACTTTTGACCTTGAAGAGGAGATGTTGGTTGCTGCGGAACGTGATCGCCTCATAGAATTACGAGTGAAGTTCGGTGTGCATGGCATGCATGGTACATTGACTCACAAAACCCCCCTTCCCCGTTCAGGGCCTAACGCGAAGAAACTCGCAGAATCTCGATGGAAGACCCTTCTTCCTCTAGAGTTCCCTCCAAAATCTCGCTGAGCAACCTTGGGCCCCCGGGTCTCCCCAGATTGCCTTCAAGTGCTTACCAGCCAACATAGAACCATGGGCAAGCAACGTGCAGCACGGGAAGAACGATTGAAGCGTGAGATCCGAAGATATGTTTCGAATAATCCCGAATGTACTGCCAGTCAGATTGTAGCTCACTTGAGCATTGATTTGCGAATGCGAAATCACGGCCTCACTCCGCGTAAGGTGGGCTTCTTCATCCCAAGATTTGTGGACGGTGTGAACTGGAGACTCGATAGTTCAACAGGAAAGAGACTCTATTCTGTCGCATATTGATTCAACCGTCGGGGTTAAACCGATGGCACATCTCGCCGAGCCGCTGGACCCATAGTGTAGCCTGGATATCACATGAGCTTGCGGAGCTTGTAACCCGTGTTCGAATCGCGGTGGGTCCGCCATTCGCCACCCTGCTTAGCATTAGCGGAGCGTAAGAAAACTGATTGTACCCGAGTGGTTGAAATTAGTGTGGACTCTGGTTGTGTCATTGGACTCATAGTGTAGCCTGGATATCACTCTAGCCTCCGGAGCTGGAAACCCGTGTTCGAATCGCGGTGGGTCCATCCGATTGATTCAATGGAGAAGCCCCACATCAGCGAAATAGATTGGAAGCCATGGGCTAAGGTGTGAATCATGGCAATCGAACTTTCTCGGCGTGTAGATTGGCCGATGATAGATCCAGCCAATGTGGTATATTATCCCCAGTATTGGGATCTTGCACATCGATTCTTCGAGGAGTCATGGGAGTCGATTTGTGGTATTGATTATCCAACAATAATTTCTGAGCACCGTCTAGGATTTCCAGCGGTTGCCACCAATTCTACACATCATGCGCCGTTACGTTACGGAGATACTGCACATTGTCGCCTCTGGGTTAAGGAAGTAGGCACATCCTCGATTATCTGGGAATATCGTTTTACTGATCAGAAGTCGAATGTTGTTTGGACGGCAGAGGTTACGACCGTTTGCGTAGATCTCGATAATTTTCAGCCTCAACCGATTCCTGAGAATATTGCTGAATCTCTACGCAGATGCGGCGAGGATTGATGCGTGATTGAGGTCACCGCATCCTATGGAGGAATCTTTCTCTATCCGTTGGGATGAGGATGAGGAGGAATCTGAAGGACCCGCCATTGCTGTGCCAATTAGACCACAGCCAGGAATTCTCCGAATCATCGGGTCAGTATTGGTTATTGGCGGACTTCTTGCATTACTGAGTGGCGCTTCCAACCTTTGGACTGGAATGGATGACGGGCCAACAGATCCTGCAATGTATGACCAGGTCACCTTACAACTTCAGGCAGCTGGAGAGGATGTAACATCTGAAGAAATCGCAGCTTACTATGATGCGATTGCAGCGAAAGGATACTACGAGGTCCTCGGGACATTGGAGACCTGTGCAGGTCTCTTGCTCCTCATCAGTGGAGTTTTGTTATTCCGACGCCATAGTTATGGGATACGAATCGGGCTTACTGGAGGCTCTCTTCTTCTCATAGATGCGGCTGCAGGGCTCTACTTTCTTCGTTCTGTTGAGGCTCCGTCTGCGATGCTTTCGTTGACTCTCAATATCCTCCAAGTCCTAGTTACAACTTGTGGACTCTTTTGTACGGCGCTGCCGTTACTACCTCTCGTATTGTCAGGTGCGCGTGAGGCCTTAGATTCGAATCATGCTTCTTCACTGACTTCAGATGAATCAGAATGATTCATTCTGGCTTTGGCCATTTCTTTGAGAGCACTTTGCGTAGATCATCATTCATCTTTGCATCCCACCAGTTCGCACGACGCCAGATTGCGTATCGTCCACGGACCCCACGTAGATCGGCTCCATCCATCTTCGCATCCTGAAAGTTCGAGAGGTTTAGTTTCGCTTTGGTCAGACGTGCACCACGTAGATCGGCCCCGTCTAGAGCGCATTTCATGAGATCAGTCCCAATGAGGGATGCATTTCGCAGGTCTGCACCGGAGAGATTTGAGCCTTGGAGGTTTGAACCATCAAGTATAGCGCGTCTCAGATTGGCATTCTGAAGATCTGAATCTCTCAAATCCTGATCAATCTTCGATTGGAAAGACCAGTCAACTGGATCCGCCTGATCTTCTTGGTCTGACATTGGTCCTTCACTGAGCGGCCCGTGAATCAAGATGTGCACGACCCTCATCGGTGAGAGACATGAATCGATTCTTCTCAGGCATATCTTCAGGGAAGGTGAGTCGACCTTGTTCACGGAGACGGTTCAGATAGAGGGAGATATTCCACTTCTCAACATCATCTGCATCATGGCCTGCATCGATGAAGAGTTGCTTGAGTTCTCGAGGAGGTGAGTCCCTTTGCCCCTCAACTTCACGAAGGTAGTGGATTGCAGCGAGAATTAGATCAGGCTTCTTGCTTAATTGACAGGTCGTGACTAGTGAACTGAATGCAGAACCGCGCTCAGGAAGTCCTGTTTGCATTGCAGCAATTCGTGCCGCTTCAAACGCTCTCTCCCTAGTCTCACGGACCTTATCAAGAGCAGTAGACCACTGTTCATCGGCGCGTAACTTGAGGAGTTCAGCGGTGACTACCTGCTCCGTCCCCTCAAGATCGATTCGAGAGTTACCGACACGGATAGAAAGACGCGCTTTCAAACCGTCTCCCGACTCGTCGCTCATGGACCCCACCGAATGACTCAACCATTCTCGGGCTTGACTTAACCGTTCCCGTCGTTTCAACTGAGTTTCCAAACCCGAATCTCGCCGATTCCTTATGAGTGCGAGGGGGGAACGGGAGTCGATGAAACACCCCTCAGTGGAACCGGCTGCATCCCGTACTGCAGGATATCTACTCGTTCTTTTGATGCTTGGATTGTCCCTTAGTCCCCTTATCTCGACCGTTAGCGCCAACCCCTCATCAATCACGACATTCAGTAGTGGGAACAGTAGTGAGACAGTTCTTGGTAACACCACTGTGGATGTGGCGTTGGAGCGGAATACTACGATTACAGGGTCAAGTTTTGAGTTGCAATATCTTTCCTCAGACCCGAGTCCTGGTATTGTTCAAATGGACATTGGCAACGACGGTTTGCTTGAGTGGTTCTTTGGTGGAAATCGCTACGGAGAGCTTGGATCGCAGACTCGATTCAGTACTAATGGCTCAATCGCATCCAATACTCCAACCAAGAATACCTGGGCACCAATCTGGTCTTTCGATCTTCCATCGGAAGCAAATGTTGACCTCTCGGAGTTGAACATATCTTATGCCCCTGAAATGGGTGGAGGTGTGGTGCCAACGGGAGGATCAATTGACGATATGACGGTGGCCGATGTCGATAATGACGGTAAGTCAGAGATTGTAATCCTTGATCGAGATAAAGATCCAGGCAATGGTTCTCATCCACATATCGGAATCATCGATTGGACTCTATCTTCTGGCTTCTCTACTGTCTCTTGGACATGGACTTGTGCAGGTGGTACTGAATTAATGACTGGTGACGCGAATGCCGATTCTCGCAAGGATGTGTATCTAATTGATGCGCAGAATGGTTCGGTTTGCTTACATCTAGCGAACAATACTGGTCTCGCTCCATTTGCAAATATCTCTCTAACTTCAGCGGGCTCATTAGGGGATGTCTATGTCGATGATATCGATGCGGATGGGTCCTCAGATATTGTGTACAGTACCTCCGATGGAAACCTTTGCTCGACCCTTCGTCGTTCTGGAGGATATTCGAGCCTCTTTGTGAATATCACAGTACCTTCAAACTCAAGCGGAATGGGTGGGCCGGGAGGATCTTCAACGAGTATTTCGGACATACTCTCTGTAAATCTCTGGTCTGGAGTCAAGACGGCAGCCGTCGCGGAGGATATGGAGGGATATGTCTCGTTCTGGAATTTTTCCACCAATCAACAGGGTGGTTTTGCTTGGGTTATCAGCATGGTCAATGCAACTAGTCTTGAAGACAATATTCAGGCGGTTGACATCGATGGTGATGGTGACGATGATTTGTATGGTAATGCTCCGATGTCAGGCACAACAATGGCGGTCTTCACCAACGGGGGCTACCAATCGACACAAAGTATGGCCTTCTTTGCAAACGAGCCAGTGTTTGCAGATTGGGATGGTTCAGGAACAATGACTGCCTTACTCATTGATTCAGGAACAAGTGATGGCACCGATTCAACATTCACTGGAGATATTGATGTCCGTTCAATCTCTGCTTCAGGCATAGCCTCCAGTGGATCAGTCCTTCTCGAACCAATCACAGCACCAACTCGTATGGTTGTCGAAGACATCGATGGTGATGGTGTTCCAGAGCATATTGTGGCAGGTGGTGAAGCGACACACAACATCTTCATTGCAGGACATCACAACATGCTAGTCGATTTCGATGGCGACACTGTAGCGGAGGTTAACATCAGTGGTTATGCGGGTAACGGGAGTCAGGGTATTGATGAAATTGAGTGGTTGGATACTATGGGAATCCTTCCAAGTATTATCCAGTCGGAACTCACGGCGAGCACTCCGTCAATCACAGATTTCTATGGAATTGATTACTCTACATTGCAACCAGATGCGTACGTTCGCGGTGAAGGCGCTGTTCACGGTTCCAATCTCCTGATTACCTATTCTCTTTCTGCTCAAGTGGATACCAACTCTGGTCTTGGCAATCTCACTAATGCGCTGAACCGAGAGATGGTAGCGGGGTCTGGTCCTTTTGATGTGGGCCTTGTGTTCAACATGACTTCATCCACTGGACAGTTCACGCTTCAGAACCTTGCTATTACACACATTCCAGGTGCTACTAGTATCGACTTGCCGACTGAACCAGTTTTGATTCAAATGAATATCTCAGAGGATATGGCAATGCAACTTCAACCACCCTTTGTTGCTTTCGAATGGAATAATACCTCCTCAGATGACGAATCGAATTTCATGATGTACGAGATTCACCGCACTAAGGACAATTCACCGTTGAATCTTATGACTCCTTACTCAACTTCTCAAGGATCGTTCTTCATGGATCAGTCCCTTCAACCAGGGACTTACCGCTACTATGTGCGTGCGATGCATCAGAACAGCGTCACCTCAAATCTTAGTTCACCTTTGATGATTACAATCGATCCACCTCCGCCTGACACAACTCCACCCGATTCTGTAACCAATCTGACGGTATTGGATGTGCAAGGGGATGAGGGTGGCCATTTACTCGTATCTTGGGATGATGGGGGATCGGTAGATCTCAATCATCATCTGGTGTTTGTGGATACGGTCCACTTCACTAACGCATCCACTAGAGTGCAGGTTGCAAATTTGACTGCAGGAAATTCCTCTATTGTGGTCAACATGACTTCGGATGTTCTCGACAATACCGGCAGTGTTCAACAGGCTGGCATATCGATTATGGATAACACAGACCATTACGTAGCGGTGGTAGCCGTTGATACCCTTGGAAATTTCAATGAAACAGTCGTTACTGTCGGCCCTGTACGTGCTCTAAATAATTCCAACATCATTTCATCCATGACCGTCGAAGCCACGACATCATCTACATTGGATGTTGACGGTTCGACCTTGCCTTCAGTCACACGCGGTGAATCGATTACAATTTCAGGACTATTGGACCTCGATACAGAATCGAATGTAGGGCGAACCGTTCAGATTGATCTCAGCGATGATGCCCATAGCACTCAGGTTATCGCAATCACGGATGCGTCGGGGGCCTTCTCCGTGGTATACTCCGATTGGTCAACTCTTCTCGATTCGACCAGCAGATTTGTTGGTGTAGTAAATATCTCAGCTACATATGCCGGTGGTTCGACATCGATGCAGCAGGTCATACTCGGTTCATCTGCTACGTCCGAATTTGTGAGTACAGTAACTGCGTCAGTCAGTGCAGTTCAATCATCTGTGCAACTTGATTCCGATAACCAGGGAACGGCCCGCCTCCAAGTCACTACCGACTCGAGAGATCTCTCTTTACTCGGTGCAGTATCCTTTGATTGGACCCTTGGAAATGCCACGGAATCTATCATATCATCAACGGGTATTTCGGTTCTTGATCAGACAGGCTTCATTGAGGAAGCAGTCGACTATCCGGGTGGAGGGGAGATTGAGTTTGTTTACGATGAGAACAGCCGCCCATTCTGGCTTCTGATGAATCCCTCAACGGTATCGATTGATCTCCAGCCCCCGCCGCTACAGACAGACACTGGTGGAGATACCAATGTGACGGATCCAACACCAGATCCGCTCCTCCTCTCTCTGAATGTGAATTGTGGTGATCAGCCTTGGTCCATGAGTGTGAATGCCTCGTTGTGGTCGAGTGATGATTCAAACTTGCTTGAGTGCACAGTCACTAATCCAAATCAGAATACAGTATACGTTGATCTTGATCTTGAGATGAATGTGATAGGTGTCGAAATCGAATCCGACCTTGGAGGGTCTTTCAGTATCCAAGCGGGAGCTGATCAGATTCTCGTTTTAGAGATACAAGACGACACTCAGTTCCGTGATGGTAGCGTTGATCTTAGCTTGACGGCATCGGCTCCGGATTACCAAGATAGTGTTACTACCCTGACAATTCAGTTCCAGTTCACTGAGGAAACAGATAGTCCAACAAGTCCTTCGAATAGTTCGGAAGGAGGGGCAAGTAGCGACAATAATCTCGTTATTATTGGCGGGATTGTGGGAGCAATCCTTGTCCTCGGTTTGCTGGGGGCTATCATGCTCCGTTCTGGATCTGATGATGAAGAGGATCTTTTCTCAGATGATGACGATGATGAAGTTGGAGAACTTCCAATGGTCGTTTCTGGTGGAGCAAAGGCCACTCGTGCTGAAGCGGATATCCCGAAAGGAGTACCACTCGATGAACTCATGAAGCAGGGTTCACGCCCAGCACCCGTATCGATGTCGAAGTCAAAGTCGCCTTCTGCTGTTACCACTAAATCCAAGGAAGAGGATGATTCTAAGGAAGAAGATGAATCGTCAGATGAAATTGAATCTGGAGAAGATTCAGAAGAGGATTACACTGACTCGGATAATTACCATGTGGATGATGATGGAACTGAATGGTGGAAGGACGAACTCGATGTCTGGTGGTGGCGTGGACCTGATGACGAGGATTGGTCTGAGTACACTGAATGACCGGACGAGGGTTGAAAACGACCTAAGGTGAGGTTGAGCCAATGGGTCTACCCCGTCCGTTCGAACTTGTAGTTCAGCACGGCACTGAGCGCGAGCGTCTTGGAGGGACAGCTATCTGTGGTTTCACTACGAAGGGAGCCGTTGGCGCTATTGCAGTGGATTGGGTCATCAAGACGTTTGAAATGGAGCAATTAGGTTCGGTTCTAAGCGAATCATTCCCGGCAATGGCCCTTGTCCGAGGACGCCGCCCCCAGCATCCAGTAAGAATCTACCAAGGCGATGGAATTGGGGCCTTTGTTAGCGATATCGCCTTTCCTGATGAGTTCAATCTCTCTTTTGCTGAGACTGTCATCAAGTGGTTCCGTGACGGTGGATTCGATCGTCTTGTGATGATTGACGGCGTGTTCCTTCCAAATATGACTGGTGAAGACATTCCTCCTGTTTTCGGTGTCGGTTCTACAGATGTATCGAGAGCTCGTCTTGAGGAGATTGGTTTGGAATCTGTCGAGCATGGAATTGTGCCAGGAATCACCGGCTATCTTCTAGCAGAGGCAGATCGCCAAGGTTTCGATGCCTATGCAATCCTCTCCCCATCCAACCCTGGATATCCAGATGCACGTGCAGCACTTCCAGCACTTGAGGCACTTTCGGAGATGCTTGATCGAGACATTCCACTTGAGGGCCTTATGGAGAAGGCGATTGTCATCGAACAAAAGGTACGAGAGATGATGCAGGAGCATCAACTTGCATTACCTGAACCAAAGATGGACGAAACTTCAGATGATGACCCGATGGTGCTCTAATTTCAGTAGAAAGGATTCGTCCCAGCAGCATGATCCGTCATATCGACAATCGCAGTAATCGCTGGGACCTTCTCTCGGATTACCACCTCGATACCCTGCTTCAACGTGACATCCACCATTCCACAACCCTGACATCCGCCTCCAAAAGCGATGATAGCTTTGTCTTCATCCACACCGAGGAGTTCGACAGTACCTCCATGAGAGGCCACCATTGGGCTAACATCGTTGCTGATGACGTCCGCTACGGATTTTGAAACGTCATCGACCCACATTGGATTTGGATTCTCAAATTGAAATCCTCCTCCCATGAGTGTCTCGACGAAGTCAAGGATTGCGCCTTCCATGTATGGAGCGCTACGTTCAGCGATGAGTACAGTCATCCCATCGACCTCACAAGCCACATCGCTTGCAATCTTTTCAGCTAGATCAACAAGGTTCAGATCATAGCGGAACCCATTCGCTCCTCTCCCAATAATCTCTACACGGAGTACACGTTCGATGTCATCATCGGCAGTACTTTGGAATTGGGCGAGCATCTCGCTCGCCTTCTCAGTGATGCCGATCATGACTATCCCACTTCGTGGTTGGATTTGAATCTGAGTGATTTAACCTATTTCAAGAATCAGAGGGAGGTTGCTGGAATTGCTGTTGGTGAGCATCAACCATCGACGTTGGAACTTCTGGGGCTGCCATATCCTGTGACGGAGTAGAGATGGGCGGAGCCATCTGAGTATTTTGTGAGAACATTTGCCCGACAGGTGCCTGCATTTGCCCGATAACTGGAACTTGATTTCCAACTGGCATGTGGTATTGATTGACCATCTGTACTTGAGGTTGGGGGCCACCAATTGCTAATCCAACAATCAGAAGAATCAAACCAACAGGCATACCGCAACAACAAGCCACGGAAGAGAGACCTATGCCTCCAAGAAGACCTCCTAAATCCTCCGTGATCATTACCAGATAAGCATCATTATCAAAGAGAATAAAATCAACTGATTCGTTGTTTGAATCTGCCACTGATACCGTGTAATTTTCATTTATTTTGCAATCCGATTTGGAGAACACGGTTTCACAAACATATGCGGAGATAACTAATCCTTCATGCATCTGATCTTCTTCTGTCCATTCATCAAATACACAACCTCTGTTGATTACATCATTTGTAACATTAGTACCATCTCCATCTGTTACTGTGACCGTGTAATTGGAACATCCGTCAACAAAACCATCTTTATCACTGTCAACATAATCCAAACTAACTAGAACTTGGAATGCGATACTGCCTTTTCTGTCTTCATCGATATAGGTGAATGTAGCATTCCCGTCCACCGATTCTGTGTAATATGGGGATGGATCATCATCCACATTTTCAAGATTCTCACCAGCGG
>CESM01099664.1_pt1 | contig 16052 bp, 12 predicted proteins | sample 361421 | NCBI WGS metagenome assembly CESM01 (sample SAMEA2622219, study PRJEB7988) | marine metagenome | isolation source: saline water (ENVO:00002010), including | reverse complement strand
AACTGATGCAACTACACTTAACTTTGTTGGCACAGGTGTTACAGCTAGCGGCACAGGAGCAACTAAAACAATAACCATTAACAGTGGCGGTGGTGGCAGTATGAACGATCTTGTTGATGATGCAACTCCACAGCTAGGTGGTGACTTAGATGTTAATGGTAATGATGTTAACTTTAGTGATAACAACAAAGCTAACTTTGGCAACGGCAATGATATGCAAATATATCACAGTGGAACAGATAGTTATATTGATGATACAGGAACTGGTAGCATTTTTATTCGTTCAGGTACAACATATTTTCAAAATGCCGCAGGTACTAAAACAAGTATACAAACTAATGCTGGCGCAGGGCAAACATTATATTATAACAACAATTCGGTGTTTGCTACAAGTTCTGATGGTATAGATATTACCGGTAATGTAAATTTAGATAGTGGAGCAATTAGATATACTTTTAATGTTTCATCTAGCGGAGCAAGTGCATATGTATTCAGTGACACTGCACAAGTGTATTTTCCAAGTAGTAAACTCAATCCTACATTGTATTTAAAAAGAGGAGATATCTACAAATTTTCATTGAATGCAAGTGGACATCCTTTTTATATTAAAACAGTAGCAGGAACAGGAACTGGCAATCAATATACCACCGGAGTTACAGGTAATGGAAACCAAACAGGAGAACTTATATTCAAAGTTCCAATGGACGCACCCGATACACTTTATTATCAATGTTCTGCTCATAGTGCTATGGTCGGAACTATTAATATTATGGGTGCTGGCGGTGGCGGAGCAAGTACTGGTGATATAAGTTTTAGCGGCAGTACATTATCTAGTAGTGGGACAACAATTACACTAGATGACGATGTGACTGTGAGTGGTACGCTTACTAGTAGTCAAGCAGGTGCTCCAATTCTTACTAGTGCGAGTAGTATTACATTACGAGCTGATTCTAGTAGTAGAGTACATGTAGATCAAAGTCCATTGAGATTATATAATGTATCAACAACAAATAGAAATTTAATAACAGCCGCTGACGGCGATATGATATATAATACTAGTACAAACAAAGCTCAAGTTTTTGCAAACGGCAGTTGGGTAGATTTACATTGATAGGATATACATATGGCAATTAATAAGTTAAAAACAACGTCAATTGAAGTAGATGCAATCACTGCAGACTTATTAGCTACTGGATCTATTACAGTAGCAGATATCAGTGACGGTGAAATAACTGCCGCTAAACTGCATCAAAGTGGAGCAACAGATGGGCAAGCTATGGTTTGGTCAGATACAAACAGTACTTGGGAACCAGGTAATGTTGCTAGTAGCGGTGGACAAGGAAATTTACCTTCAGGTGACTTAGGAAACTTAACTTCAGATTATTCAAAATTAGGAATAGAAACAGGTGTTTCGATAGCGTATGATATGCAAGCAGAAACACAATTTAAAACAGAGGACTATGGTCCAGGATTAGTATAGGAAAGAAAAATGCCAACAGCACTACAATTTAGAAGAGGAACAACAGCACAACACAGTACTTTTACTGGAGCTATCGGTGAATTAACCGTAGACACCGAAAAAAATACAGTTGTTGTTCATGATGGCTCTACAGCAGGAGGTCATTCTCTTGTTGTAGGAGGCACAACCGTTAGTTTACCAAATTTAACAGTAACCGGAAACTTAACAGTACAAGGTACTACAGTTACAATAGACAGTGCTACTGCACAAACAGTAGACTTAGGAGACGATGATAAAATTAGACTTGGTACTGGTAATGACTTAGAAATATATCACGATGGTAGTAACTCTTTTATTGATGACGCCGGAACAGGAGCATTAAATATTCGCTCCAATACAGTAGCGATAGACAAATACACCGGTGAAGCAATGGCTCGTTTCTATCAAGATGCGGGCGTATATCTTTACTACAACGGCGCGGCAAAGTTTGAGACTACCGCCGCAGGTGTAAACGTTACAGGTACCGCACTTACTGACGGCGTTACTGTAGATGGTACACTAAAAATAAATGAAGTCATTGAGAAAGCAGAACCTAGTAATTCTACTAGTGGAACTATAGGGTTTTATTTTTTAGATCAAGCGGTTATTAACTTTAAACAGAATCAAACGGCCAACAGGACAATTAATTTTACAGGTGACGGATCTACAACTTTAGATAGTATGTTATCTGATAACGAAAGTGTAACCTGCTCTATTTTAATGCCACAAGGTTCTACTCCTTACTACCTCAATGCCTATGAAATAGACGGTTCCGCAGTAACTCCTAAATGGAGTGGAGGATCTGCCCCTACTGGAGGTAATGCTAGTGGTACTGACGTTTATAGCTTTACAATTATTAAAACAGCCTCAGCAACATTTACAGTGTTGGCTAGTCAGACACAGTATGCATAAGGAATAGAATATGCCATTATTAAGTACATTAGGAGCAGGTAGTATAAGAGGTTTCGGAGGCACTTTAAGTAGTGGTGGACAAGGAATCGGAAATGTTGAATATCTTATTGTTGGTGGTGGTGGCTCCGGCGGAGCTGGTAATTTTACAGGCAGTGCAGGTGGCGGTGCAGGAGGTCTTCGTACATCTGTAGTTGGCTCAACTAGCGGAGGAGGAGGAAGTCCTGAACCTAGGATTACTTTAGAAGATGGAGTAACATATACTATCACTGTTGGTAACGGCGGTAAACCATACGATTATGATACAAGTTATGGACGTAAAGGACAGGATGGCGGCGATAGTTCAATTGTAGGCGGAAGTATTAGTATTGTATCCGTTGGCGGCGGCGGTGGAGCCGGATATGACAATTCAAATGATCCAGGTTCAGGTGGATCAGATGGTGGTTCTGGCGGAGGAGGAGGCTCTCAAGGTGAAAATCAAAGCGCCGGTAGTGGTACTGCGAATCAAGGTTATGCTGGTGCAGTAGGAAGAAATAGTAGCCCAGAAAACTATCCCGGCGGAGGCGGAGGCGGCGCAGGTGCAACAGGAAATAATAGCCAGGCTCTATATAGTAGTGGAGGCGCAGGCATACAAAATAATATAGACGGTAATAATTACTACTATGCTGGAGGTGGCGGAGGTACAGGCTACAACACCAGAGGCGGTAATGGTGGTGCTGGCGGCGGTGGTGCTGGTAATTCATGTTCAGGTTCAGGAGGTCAAAGCGGAGGCGGATCTGCTAGAAATGCTGGACAAGATGGTGGATATAGCAGTGGAGGCCCAAATGGCTCCGGTAAAAACGCTGGTAAAGCCGGAGACAACACTGGCGGAGGTGGCGGCGGCTATCAAACTGGGTCTAGTTATTATGCCAACGGAAGTCGAGCATCTGAGGGCGGTACTGGCATTGTAATAATTAGATATCCTACTGCTGGAGCTCCTGATGTTAGTGGTGGCATAATTTCTGTTTATGGCGGATATACAATACATACATTTACAAGTAGTGGGTTTTTGACTGTTGGCTCCTCACAATCAACACAAGGCCTAGGCGGATCTAATTTTAAATTACCTTTTGATTCTCATATGAGTGATGTAAGTACCTTAGGATATTCTGGGTCAGCTGGAGGCGGTGGTTCTGTACAACTAACTGCTATCGAAAAGAAAATAGGAGATAGATCTCTCCAGATTAGTAGTAATCCAGGTTGGATCGATTTTCCAAGTGCCGCAGGTAACTTAGGTAATTCAAATTGGACTATAGATTTTTGGCTTAAAACAACCACCGGTGCAGATGGCATGGGAATACTTACTCAAGCTGTTGCAGGAGGAGCCGCTAATACTTCTTGGGGATTCTTTTGCGGATACGGTACACAATATAATTTAGCTTTTTACATGTCAAATGGTAGTAGTTATTTTGCATCTGCAACTGCGGGAACAACTAACATTTGTACTGGAAATTGGGTACACTGTGCGGCAAGTAGATCAGGATCAACAGTGTATTTGTTTGCAGATGGTCAATCGCAAGGATCAGTTAGTGTTGGCAGTACTGCTTTTGGTAATGGTAATTTGCCAGTAAAAGTAGGAGCCCAAAGTGCTTCCTATTCTCTTCCAACTAACTCATACATTGATGACATAAGAATAGTTAAAGGTAGTGCTTTATACACCAGTAACTTTACACCACCTACAGGACCAACTGTATAAGATGGAATGGTATAAATATGTGTATCAATATAGGATATACTAATGCCAACAAGTAAGAATTTTGAACTAGGTAGTTTTGCAAATAATGTAGACCACAATCCTACCAATGGTGATACAGAAATTTCAAATAATATTATATTGACAGGGGAACTTAGAGGCCCGAGTACATTTATTATTGACCCAGCTGGAATAGGTGACAACACAGGATTGTTGCAAGTTAAAGGTAACTTGCAAGTAGATGGTACTACAACTACTATCAATAGTACAACATTAGACGTCGATGATCTTAATATTACTATAGCTAAAGGATCTCCAAATGCGGCATCATCAGACGGAGCAGGACTAACAGCAGATTTAGGAGTTGACGGAACAGCAACCTTCACATACGATGCCGCAAATGACCGTTGGACAATGAATAAATCTTTGTTTGCAACTATTGAAGGTATGAGTATAGATGATCTTACAGATGTTGATACAACTACAAATGCTCCTACAACTGGTCAAACTATTGTATGGGACGGCGCAAAGTTTGTACCAGGTACAGCCGCCGCAAGTATTGGTGATTTAAATGATGTCGACATTACTGGTGTTACAAATGGTCAAGTTTTAGTATATAATGCAACTACTAATGTATTTGAACCAGGTACTGTAAGTGGAGGCGGTGGCGGAAGTGGGTTGTTCAGCTTGTTAGATTTTTAATAAATAAGTATAACAGACAAGGAAGAACATGGCTTCATTTACTACATATAAAACAGACACTATCAATACCGCTACAGGTACAACCCTTGTAACTTGTGGAACAGGACAACACTTTTTGCATAGTGCATATATTACAAATATTGAAGGCAGTGCAATGCCTATTACATTAGAAATAGTACATGCTGATACAACCGTGACTCATGTAGCTCACAAACGTAAAATTTTTCCAAATGAAACAGTGGATTTAGTATCTCAAAATAAAATATACTTACTAAATGGAGATGCTTTAAAGGTTAAAGCAGACAGAGCTAGTGCTTTCACTGTGACAGTAAGTTTATTAGATCAGGCAATATAATATGGGTATTAATGATTCGAGAACAGATAGTACAGGTGGAATATATACAGGAACCCAGTACGGTGATAAAACATTTTATGGTTTTAAATTAGATCCATTGACTGGAGATTGTACAGTCGAAGTCATTGACGCCAATGATACCGATCCTATTGTGCTTCCGGATACTATATATTCTGAGGTAGTAGGTCCAAATGACTACAAACAATGGTTTTGGAGTATTGATGCTATTGAGTTTGAAATACACACTGATGGTCATCTTAGGATGAAGTTTTTATCATGACTGTTGGCATAAATATTAGTAGATACAATTAAGACAGGACGCAATAAATGGCAACAATTTTAGACCTTGGAAAACTAAGATTTCATTTTGCAGGCGTATATGATGCGACTACAGAATATGAAATGAACGACATCGTCAAATATGGCGGTAATGTCTATGTTTATTCAAACGTAACAAAAACAATAGGTAATATACCAACAGACACAGCATATTGGACCTTAATGGTCGAAGGCTTTAAGTTTAGAAACATATATGACGGGGCAACGCAATATCGTGTAGGTGATGGTGTAACACACGGTGGTAAAGTATATATTTGTATACTAGATACACAAGGAAATACACCTCCTAATAACACATATTGGAATCAGTTTGCTGATGGTATACAATGGGAAGGTGATTTTGATAATACAAAAGCATATCAAAAAAATGACCTTGTAAAATACGGTTCACAGGTCTATATTGCAAAACAAGACGGCACTGCTAATTTACCAACAGTGACAACATATTGGGATAAATTTGTTGAAGGTGTTAGTCCGGAAGGTGTTTATAATGCGGCGACTACATATCAACCAGGTGATTTAGTAGCATATGGTGCTAACATTTATCGTTGTATATCTAATAGTACAGGTAATCTTCCAACAGATAATGCATACTTTGAAGACTTTATTAGTGGGAGTGATTTCCAAGGTGCATGGAATAATAGTTCAAACTACAGGATTGGACAAACCGTACGTTATGGTGGTAATGTATATAAAGCAACACAAGACAATACTAATAAACAACCAGATATCAACGGTACAGATTGGCAAGAATTCAGCACAGGTGTAAATGCCAGAGGTGCCTGGTCAACTGCAACTGATTATGCTATAAATGATGTTGTCTCTTATGGTGGTAATACATACATTGTTCTTGTTGGACACACATCAGGAACTTTCGCAACAGACTTAGCCGCAGGCAAATGGCAAAAATTTAACAGTGGTGTACGCTACATGGGTGCCTGGACCGCAGGTACATCATATCTCAAAGATGATATTGTTAAGAGTAGTGTTAGTACATATATTTGTTTAGTAGATCACACAGCTGGCGCAGACTTCTTTATTGATTTGAACACAAATAATTATTGGGAAGTATTTGTTGTTGGTGCTAGTTATGTGCTTCCAAACACAACTGGTAATGCTGGTAAGTATCTACAAACACCAGACGGATCAACATACAGTTGGCAGTTTGCAGGTGCTAATGACAAAATTTTCTATGTAGCAGAAGATTCAACTAGTAGTGCTGATGATGTAAATCATGGACAAGCAATTGACTATGCATTTGCTAGTGTTAGATATGCATGTGATTATATTAATGCTGATGTTGCAAACAGAACACCAGCTACAATCTTTATCAAAGACGGAACATACAGCGAAGTACTTCCGATTCATATTCCTATAAACGTTACTATTGTTGGAGATGGACAGCGTAACTGTATTATTCAGCCAGCGGCAGGTAATGGTGATAACGGTATACCTAACGAAGAAGAAACAATGTTCTATGTAAACAGTGGTACAATGATTGAGGGTGTAATTCTTAAAGGACTAACTGGGTTTCAAATAGGTACTCCTACAGACTTGTCAACAGCAACAATTAAAGGTTGTTATTTTAGATTAGAACCAGGTGCAACAATACTGAAATCACCGTACATCAAAGAATCAAGTGCTTTCTCAACCGGAGGTGTTGGTGCTATTGTTGATGGATCAGTTGTTGCCGCAGGCACAGCGGGTAGTATGGTGTTTCACACATTTACACAAGTGCATGATGGCGGGATTGGCTTTTGGATTAAAGATAATGGACTAAGTGAGATTGTTTCTTGCTTTACTTACTATAATGATTACGGATATGTCGCAACAGGCGGCGGTAAGATTCGTGCATTGAACGGAAATAACAGTTATGGTACTTACGGCGCATTAAGTGCTGGATTTGCATCAGACGAAGTGCCACTAAGTGGATATATGTATGGTGATACTGTAGAATACACAGCAAGTACGTTAACCACACCAGACGGATTTACAGTTGGAGATGTAATTACATACGGAAGCGATGCATCCGTAGCAATTACCAGTGTATCAAATGAACAACAATGTACGATTGTAACAAGTGGTGCTCACGGACTAGCAGAAGGCGATCCAATTGCATTTGGTGGTGTTAGTCCTGTAGCATGGCAACAACTACTAGGTAGTCATAGTACAGCAAGCATGTACAACAGAACTTGGTATGCAGATGTTGTTGATTCAACAACTTTTAGAATATGTACCAATGCAGACTTAACAAACTACTTTGACACAAGAAGTGTAGCAGGCTGGGGAATTGTTACCGAAACAATCAGTGATGCTACTCGTGCTAATCCTGTGGTTGTAACAATGTCAGGGCATGGATATTCAAACGGTGATCTAGTACAGAATATAAGTGGTATTGTTGGAATGACACAGTTGAACGGAAACAGTTATTATGCAAACAATGTCACAGCTAATACAGTTGAACTATACAGTGATGCAGGATTAACAACTACACTAGACGGTACAGGATATACTGCGTATGCTAGTGGTGGTACTGCTGAAAGAGTATTGACTGGTACTGCATTTGGCGGAGGCAACATACTTACATTTAAACTAACTGCTGAAGTAGCTAATATTCAAACAAACTTAAATCCAGCAACCAAACACAGACTGGTATTAAACGAACTACAAAAAGGATATACAGGACAAACGTTTAAAGTTCATGTACAAAATACAGGAGACGGAAACAAATATTGGTTTGATGGACAAGAACTTCCAACACTTAAATTAGATACAAAACATAGAATGTATATCTTCGAACAAAATGATATAACAAATAATGGACACCCACTTTACTTTAGTGAAACACCTGACGGAACACATGGCGGCGGCGTAGAATATAATCCTACTAAAGATGCCGCAACAGGTCTTAGTGGTAATGCTGTTGAATATTACTTAGATGGCGTTAAACAAGCATCACTAGCAGACTATAACACTGGATTTAATGCCGCAACTAGCAGAGAAGTTTGGGTTGTAGGTGCTACAGCTGACTTATATGTAGCATGTGTGAATCATCCTGGTATGGGAGGTACAACACCTTATACCACTAGTGACGCAACTTACGAAGCTTCAACTGGTATTGCAGTATTAACTATTGGAACACACAGTTTAGTAGCAGGCGACTTTGTACATCTTGGAACTGATAGTTTAACATTTACATGCTCGCAAGATGGAAATGGTTCAAACCATACATATCCGAGGAGTTCAGACCCTGCAAATACAAGTTGGTATGTAAAAATAATTGATGTAGGACTAACTACAATTACAGTAAATGTTGGAGTTTCTCCTAGTGGACAGCAATATACTCATAGTTTTGTAAGTGCTACTTCGAATAATGTGCAAGCATATACATCAAATATCTTAATTGATTATACAACTACAACTCAACACAGTACAGCAGATGAGTTTAGAGAAAGATTTACAGGCATATATAGATATCCATTTGCAAATAATACAACTATTACTGCACAAGATGGTCAGAGTGCTACTCTACTAACTGTAGATGCAAACCAAGGTCAGTTTGGATTTGCACTTGTACTAGCTGGACTTCCAGAAATACCTAGAGCAGGTGCTAGTATTGAGTTTATAACTAATACAACATATAATCCTGCAGATAATGCAGATATTACAACAGATGCTAATTATGGTGCTGATTCATTAACATACATTATTACAGCGGTAAGTGGATATACGCAAACACAAGATCCAACACTTAAAGGTACTTGTACAGTTACACTAGCTACAGAAAAACAAAATACTAGTGCAACATATTATGGACAAAAGTTTAAAATTAGATACAAATATAGCCAAGTACGATTAACAGGACATGACTTTTTGAGTATTGGTACAGGTGGCAGAGCAACAACTAACTATCCTGGAGAACCAACACAACCAGCTTCGCAAGGTAATGAAGTTACAGAAACATATCCAGGTCGTGTGTATTATGTAAGTACAGACCAAGATGGTAACTTTAGAGTTGGTAGTTACTTTAGAGTTGACCAAGCTACAGGTAGAGCTACATTGGATGCTAGTGCATTTGATCTAGCAGGTCTTACAAGTTTGAGATTGGGTAGTATTGGTGCTCAGTTAGGTGAATCAATTAACGAATTTAGTAGTGACGGTACACTTAGTGGAAATAGTAACTTGTCTGTTCCAACAGAACAAGCTGTCAAAACTTATGTAGATGGTAAAACTGGAACAAATATTGACACAGTTGGTACAATAACTAGTGGTACACTAGGTGATGGAGCCGCGATAGGTACTGTCACAACAAGTTTAGGTAGTGATGCAACAGGAGATGTTTACTATAGAAATGCAAGCGGTAAACTTACAAGACTAGGAATTGGTAATGCCGCTGAATCGTTAACAGTCGGCGGTAGTGGACTGCCTACATGGGCGGCGGCGTCAGGCGGATACTCATATGAACTTAAGAGTTCAAGTTTTACAGCGGCGAGCGGAAGTGCATATCTAGTAGATACTTCAACCGCAGTCACTGTAACATTACCAGCTAGTCCGAGTGCAGGTGACTTTTTAATGATTATTGACGGTACTGGCACAGCTGATTCAAATAATATTACAGTAGCCAGAAACGGTAGTAAAATACATCGTAAAGATGATGATATGGATATTGATTACGGTGAAACTTCACTAGAGCTTGTTTATATGGATGCTGACAACGGTTGGGTTATTACGAATCTAGTATAAATGATAAATAAATGTAATAAAGAAAAGGTTTAAAAAATGGCAAGTATAAAAGATTTTTTTGCATCAAGCGGATCCCAAGTTGATACAGTCAGAACCACACATGGAACTTCAGGACAATGTTATCTGTTAGGCTGTGGTAGTTGGTGTTGTATGTGTTTACCAAGTAGTGCTACGACTTGGACCATGGAATCATGGGGACAAGGTGGCGGCGGACCTGGCAACTGTTGTTGTATGTGGGGCTGTCAAGGCGGAGCTGGATCGGACTATGCATATAGTGATTGGACAAGCTGGAGTTGCGGTAGTGCTCAAATGTGGTGTAACTGTACATGCATGTGTTTTTGTTGTTCACCTGGTAACGGCGCACAACCAGGACAGTTTAGTAGAATGAATAACTGTACAGCCAGTTGGTTTGGCTGTGTTGGCGGTGGTACTCAAGGATATGGTTGTTGTAACTATGGTGGAACACAAAGTTATCTAGGTGACATAAACAAAGAGCAAAATCCTTATGCTGGCAGTGGCGGAGGCGGTGGCTCAAGCGGAACTGCAACAAATATTACAGGACTTGTAAATGTTAATTGTGATTGTTGGCATTCTCAATGTACTGCTCAAGGTAATCCATATACAAACTGGAGTTCCCAAACAGGCGGTGGCGGCGGAGGTGGTTCAAACTCCGACGGTTATTATCCACCAACAAGTGTAAACTGTACAAGTGGTATGTTTGTTAACAGTTGTTATAATAATACTAAGTTTTGTGTAAGAGGATCATGTGGATGGTCTAATGGCAGTACGTGTGATGTTAACTGTGTACTAGGTGCTGGCGGATCAAGCTATGGCGGCGGATTTGTTCAGTGTAAATGTAACCAGCCAGGTAACTGGGCTTATACAGGATGTCCAGGTAAAGCACCAGGAGGTGGAGCATCAAGTTCAGGCGCATGTGGCGGCGGATGTTGCTGTGGTGGCGTTGGTGCAGTAGGCGCTATATTAATGAGTTGGGATAACTAAGATGGCAACAAGTTTTACATATAAAAGTAGGAAAGTTTATCTTTCTACAGCAAACGAAGCTAGTGATCTCAAAGATGTAACTGGAAGCTATATAGGACCAAACGAAATATTACTTAGTGTAGCAGATGACGGTACCTATCAAATTGCAGAAGTTCCTGCAACAGATGCAGATCTTGCTAACAAATCAGACATGGATCTTTATGGAGATGCTGACCCAGCTAACCATAAATGGGTAGTATTATCAAAAGATGATGAAGATCAAATTATTCTAATGGACATGATTATGAACTGTGCAGGTCATACTTATGAATGGCAAACTGAAGACATTTATACATGGACATTTGATGATGATACAACGTACAAAATGCAGTATAGAAATCCTGTAAATGACAACACAAGACACACATTTGATATGGATAAAACTACAGTAGATCAAGACACTGGTAAACCTAATTTTGTAAGATTTGAGACATGGCTGGAGAATGTTGAAGTTCAACGTTCAAGAGCTGAACAACAAAAGTTGTTTTATACAGAAAAAATGAACATGGCTATCTCAGCTACTACAAAAGCAAATTGGAAAAAGATGGTAGAAGTGTATGAACATATCGAATCAAGTTTAGTCGACACAGTTCCAAATCACAAAATTGAATTTCCAATGCCAGGTGTCGTTTTACAAGGTAAAACATACGCAGATGGTTAATTAAATACTTGACAACAGAAACTTTTCAGTATATCATTATATAAATTGAAAAACTAACGAGGTTTCATGACAAAACGAAATACAGCTTTTTTCCTTAGCGGGGGAGCTGGTAGAATGCTTAGTGCAGTGCCAGCTTTAGAACTTTACGAACAAGAAAATCCAGATGATGACTTTGTAATAGTATGCGAAGGCACTTGGGAAATGTTCAGAGGACATCCTTTACAAAAGAGATGTACCGGACCTGATCTACCACATTTGTTTACTGAAAAAATTAAAGACAGGAACTGTGTAACTACAGAGCCTTACAGAGTGTGGGAATATTATAATCAAGAATGTAGTCTTAGACAAGCATTTGATATACAGATCAATAACAAAGGCGTTAGAGATGTGCCTGTGCCTAATTTTTATCTAAGTTCAGACGAAGATGTAAAAGGCTATCATGCAGTTAAAGAAGGTAAAGAAAAAACAGGAAAAGAAAAGGCAATAGTATTACAGCCTTTTGGAAGAAGTTCACAGAATATCAAAGGCTTTGTATATGATGGTGGTGGCCGCAGTTTAGATATTATGGATACGATTGAACTTGTTAAAAAACTTAAAAAAGATTTCTGTGTGTTTATAATGAGTGAACATAAGATGAGTTCAGATGAAAACGAAACTTGGAAAGGTGTTGGACAACCAGACAACATCGACTTGCGTGGTTGGGCAGGTATTATCAATAACTGTGATCATCTAGTTGGCATCGATAGTGCAGGTCAACATATAGCTACTAGTTTAGGTATAAGTACCACAGTACTTTTTGGATCAACTTATCCTATTAATACAAGTTATCCAGACAATTCTAACGTAAAAATTATAGACTTTGATAAAGAAAAAAGAGAATATTCGCCTATTAGAATAGCTCATGACGATACTATTGAAAGACAAAATGATAAATGTTTAAAATTTGAAGACAAATACAGAGACATAAATGAAATAGTTAAAGCTATTAAAACTAAACTTGGAGTTAAAAAATAATGAAAGACATTTGGGTCGCCGGAGTAAATCGAGGACATAATGCTGGTATCTGCTTACTTAAAAATGGCAAGTTAGTTTTTAGTAGTGAAGAAGAGCGTTATAGTAGACAAAAGTATGACGGCGCACCTCTTGGAAGTATAATTAGATTACAAGAGTATACAGATAAATTAGATAGATTTGGTTTAGGTGGAACGTCACAAATAGTCAGAGGCGCAGAATCTCCATTTGTGGAATACAGTGGAGATAATATGTATCCTGCACTATTGAGAAAGTTAGGACTTTTACCAGGACCTACACAAGCTAAGATGGAAGACTACGATGTGAAAGTACCAGGATCTCATCCACAAATAGATGACCATGGATTAGAACATCATAAATGTCATGCCTGGTTAGCTTTTAGTAAAAGTGGATTTGATACTGCAACTGTACTTGTTGCAGATGGCGCCGGTTCTTTTTTGCCTATTAGGTCAGGTTTGACTTACGAAGCAGAAGGGCATGAAGTTACTGGTTGGGAAGTTGAGTCAGTGTTCTTAGGAGATGCAAAAGCTGATGTTCCTATTAAAACTGTGTTTAAAAATATTGGTACTAGAGAAACAGTAGCAGGTTCTTGTTTTGATGCTGTATCATCTGGCGAAGGTTCACCATTGTTTATGAAAAATGAACCTGAAGATAGTAGACATGTTGTACTAGTACATGATAGAGCTGGTATAGTGAAAGTGTATGAGGCAATAACTTCATTTTTAGGTTTTCCAAGTATTGAAGCAGGAAAATTAATGGGACTTGCGCCTTACGGCAAACATAACGATAGTATTAGAAGTTTTAGAGATTCTACTAATGATTTTTGGCCTTTGTCAAACAGAATGGCAATCATCCCAACGTATCCTAATTCTGGGCAATTAGGTTATACACATTTTGTTCATATTTTACAAGAAATAAAAGATTTAGTAACTTTTGAAGATAGAACCAAATCAGAACTAGGGAGAGATTTTGCTTATCATTGTCAAGAAGAAACACAACAGATGATGTTAGATGCTATCTTAAAAGCAGTTGAAACTACAGGCGATAAAAATGTTGTGTTGACTGGTGGTTATGCATTAAACTGTGTTGCTAACTACTGGTACTTGGATAAACTCAAAGAGCATGATATTAATTTATATGTTGAACCAGTCAGTAATGATGCCGGAATTGCAATGGGCAGTGCATTGTATACTCATTGGATAGAAACTAAAGAGTTTGTAAAATTAGAACCAACACTATACTTGGGTGAAAAGTATAATTATACTAATGAAGAGATTGATAAAACTGCAATTAAATATCAAGCAAAAGTAAAAGATGTTTCTCAAACAGATGTTGTAAACTTAATTAAAGATAAGAATATTGTAAGTATATTTCAAGGTAGAAGTGAAAACGGTCCACGTGCATTAGGCAATAGAAGTATACTATATGATCCAAGAGATCCAGATGGCAAGGATCATGTAAACAAAGTTAAGAGAAGAGAATACTTTAGACCATTTGCTGGTACTATACTAAAAGAACATGTACATGAATGGTTTGATCTTAAAGGTATGGAAGATACACCACATATGATGTATGCTGTAAATTGCCAACCAGGAGTTGAAGAAAAGATTCCAAGTATTATTCATGTTGATGGCACTTGTAGAATACAAACTGTTACTGAAGAAGAAAATGCTAATTATTATAATTTGATACAGGAATGGTACAAACAAACAGGTTGTCCTGTAATTTTCAATACTAGTTTTAACTTAGGTGGCGAGCCGTTAGTTGAAACACTAGATGATGCTATAAGAACACTGTCGAGCAGTGATATTGAATATTGTTACTTACCAGAGTATGGTAAACTAATTTATTTGGAAAATAAAGATGACTGACAGTGAAAAGAAAATAGAATTTACTGAAAAAACAGGATCTAAAATCTTAGCAGAATTTAAAAATAATAGATTTGAAGCAGATCCAAGTTTAAAGCATAAAGATGAGCATGGAAATTGGAATCTAAAGAGAGCAAGTGATAAGAGCGGCGATATATGGTTCAATTGGGATCCTGACCACGATTTTAAAGAATATCCAAACAATGTACATCCTTGGCATCCAGATCCAAATTATCGACATCACCATTGGTCAGAACTTGAATTCGACCCAAAAGAGCCTGGTCCACCTTGGGATAGAAGTTATGTACAACAAGATAATGATATATGGCCCGATCAATGGACTAATAATTGGTGGAGACAGTGGGATATAGATAAACACACTTTGTCAGATAGAGAGATGCACGACAAATATCCTGATATGTGTGAAGAATATGTTATAGACGAAGAAGTTGAAGAGTACAAACAAAAAATGCTTTATGCATTAGAAAAAGGTTTTATAACATATGAAATTGGAGGTATTAATCCAAATTCTAAATTAGATGAACCGGAACATTTAACAGGCAGTGATTTGACGTTTAATCAAAATCCAAATACAGTTAAAATGTATACTCTTACTTTAAGAGATGATGTTATACCTGATAGTTCTAATAATCCAAAAAACGACTGCTATGGAACAGATCCTCATATATATGCATTTGATAAGACATCTGATACATGGCACAGATTTAATATAAGGAGGTTACATAACGTGTGGGACACAAGATTTTATAAATTTAACACAGAGCAACATTGGATGATAAAAAAACTTGCAAATTGGACTGCAAAGTTAACTTGGAAAGTAAATCCTGAAATACCAAGTAAACCAAAAGAAGTACCTGACGATAATTTAAGGTACTGTGAAGTAACACTTAAACCAGATATAATTCCAAAAGATTTCGAGCAACTTCCACAAGTTTCATACGAAGATAGATGGGATGGTCAAGTACAAGTAAATTTATGGGATATGACAAATGAACAAGTATTAACAATACGCATGGATCAAATACATGATTTGACTGTTGATCCTAGACATAGTCAATCTCCTCCCCCAGAAGCTTCGGAAGATCATCCAGATCATCAAAAGTGGCTAGAACAACAGAAAAGTAAAAATGACTCAGCTTGAAGGTGTACAA
>CESM01058587.1_pt1 | contig 16070 bp, 23 predicted proteins | sample 361421 | NCBI WGS metagenome assembly CESM01 (sample SAMEA2622219, study PRJEB7988) | marine metagenome | isolation source: saline water (ENVO:00002010), including | reverse complement strand
TAAATACATCATAATATAACATTAATATAATCCTCCATCTAAATATTCTTTAGTCTTAGCTTCCCAATCAACTTCAGGGAATTCTTTCTTCAATCTCCAATCAACTCTGTAATCTTTAGTGATCGGTTCGAACTGAGAATCACTCACTGCGAATGAAATCTTTTCACCAAGTTCGTCACTAACAGAATTTTCAACTGCCCATTCGATGAACATCTTGTTGAAAGTAACTAAATGAAGATCCCAATCAGCTAAGGCATCTTGCCTAACTTTAGCTCGAACAGCTAATCTGTTCTTCTTATCTGAAATGTAAGTATGATCGTCTGCTAACCATGCTGCTAGCTTGGGTGACAAAGTCTTTGAGAATTTGTTGTATTTTCTTTCTGATGAAATCATTTATCTTCCTTATTAATTACCTTATATAACTAATATACAACAAAAAATAGCGAATGTACACCATTATTTTCATAAAAGTGCATATTCTTTTAAAAAGAATTAAAAGTGTGATATAAATGTTACACTGAAGAGTTCAGTATTTCCTGCCTATCGAAAGGTTTTGATTTCTTTATTTCTTTTCTGATAGCAGTCTTTCCTTTGTTTGATGTCTTTACTTCAACATTTTCAGGAAGTTTTAGTTGTGAATTGCCCTTATCATGATATAAAACAAACTGAGTCTGTGGGAATTCCTTAAATATTCCGTCCCATATAGGTCTCCAGTTACTTGTTAGTCTTTCAGTGTTCATATTGTCTCTAGGAGACTCTAAGAAAAGATCAGACATACTAGTAGTATCAAACTCAAATATTGAATCAAATCCGTACATGTGGATCTCAGTTCTTTTAAGTTTGTTTGCTATGTAATGAGTAGCCATATGACCACAATTAAAATCAGTATAGTTCGCTGCATATCTTGGAAGAGTTAAATAAAATTCTTTGATCTGTCTGGAATATTTCATATAGAAGTCGTTTCTCATTTCCATCCATTTATGAGGCCTAGCACCTAATACCCAATCTCCAGGAACTACAACGGTTCCTTTATGTATTGCATTCATCATCTTAAAATCAACCATGACAGTTGTATAGATGTTGTTTACCTCAAAAGGTGGTAAGTTACATGTTATCTTAAGACCTGATGACGGTGAATAAAATCCAGCGCTTTTTCCGTTTCCTATAAGGTGTGCTACTCCACTCATTAAATCATTCCTTTTATTCTATCTTTTCCTTTTTGACCGGTCCAATGAATAGCTTTCTTTCTATTACTGTTTTGATTATCATGTTCCAGTTGCAATCGTAACCAATTATATTCATTTGGAATATCAGTAATATATATTCTCTGACTAAGTGGACTATCCCACATGGCATGCAGTGTCTCTTGATCTCCTACTTGTGGATTTTTCTCAACATGCCAAGCCCATTGATGTAGTATCTGTGGACACTCATGAAAAGCAACAATACCTGAGTTATAGTAAGGAAGATTAGGACTTCTTCTTTTAGTCCAAGGTTTATCTTCAACCATTGCTATTCTATGTGGTTCTACATAATTGAACACAGATTCAAGTTCATCAAGTATTTCAAAATCAGTATCTATCCAACAAGTATATTCTGAATGTTTTGAAGCATTAATCATAGTCTTTGGTTTTTTAAACCAGCCTTTATCGACTACGGTTTTCATATTAATTATGAGATCAAAATGTTCATCGACGTATTTCATTGCTTCTTCTGAAATACCAAAGTCTGCAAACATTATAGGCATTTTATTAAATTGTTTGTATCTTCTCATAAACCAAGGAAGCATCCATTCTGTATTAGCATCGCATCCAGTAACAAAAGCTTTTTTAAACGATGTCATATCCTACACCTTCATTCCAGTTATGTTTAGCAAGACAACCTTCAGTCTTTTGAATAGTAGTAAAACTATCACTTGCTCTTACAGGCCAAGGATAGAATTCTTTTAGATTGGGAAAGTTGTTTAAATTGAAGAAAACATCTGTAGGTCCTGCTTCTGTCATTGATACTCTTAATGCTTCCTTTGCACCTTCTGGAGTGAGTATATATGCATGAGCTCCAGGAAAGTAAGGTTTTGAAACTAGAGGACCTACTCCAATATTCATTGGTGTATTAAACTTTCCGTAAGAAGGTGCTCCTATAGAAGTAATAGGATTTTCTTGAGTATATTGCAAATGCGCTGAGATTGATGTATCAAATACTGCATCATGTTCTAGTATTAAATAATTATCTCGTCCTTTTGAACACGCTTCCCACAATGATCTATGACTTAAGAAAGCGGCAACACAACTCTCAAGCCTAGAATATTTCTCTTGAAACTTAGTAAGAGGAAGACCTTTTTCTTTTAAGATATCTAATGGTTTATCTTTTGGTGTAAAGCCAAAATGCTTTTCAATTATCACACTATGTGATTTTCCAGTTTTAATACATCTTTCAGCTGCTTGTTGTGATTGTTCAATTTCTTTTATAGTAATAACAAATGATTTCATATCAATAACTTTGAGCAAGTCTCCATTTTAAATAAGCTAAACTCTCTATCTCTTCATATTTATCTACTTCTTTAGTGAGATTTTTTACCATCGTTCCTGGTATCGGATCCACAAAATGAGGCATGCTATATCGTGTTTGATCTATATGACTATTAACAACTCTATGTTTAGTTGATTTAAAATAATCATTACTCCATCTTTGCAATAGATCTCCAATATTACAAACTACGCCATTCTTGCGATATGGAACTGGATGCCATTCTCCTTCTAAGTCTTGAACCTCTAATCCTGGAACATCATTAATTTGCCAAAGAAGAGTAAGAGTTCCATAATCACTGTGTTCTCCTATTCTCATTTGTCTGTCATCAATGGGTCCATTATATGCTGGATAATGTATTACTCTTGTTGTACTATAATTTTCAACGTGAGCATCATATAAAGTAGTACCAGATCCTAGAATATTATCCATCATTTTTAAAATTTTAAGAGTAAGTTTATCTGCAAGAACTATTGATCCGATTGCTTGATCTTTAAAATTATCTAATTCTGTTGGCCATAAATGTTCTGGCATTCTTTTATCGTTATAATTAAAACTTTCTTTAATATCTTTTGGTGCTGTAGGATCAACGTTCTCGTCTCCCACCATACTATAACCTAGATTAGTATCTCCTTCATAAGGGTATTTTTTCTTTTGTTCTAATGTTAAATCAAAGAAATCTTTACAGGTTTGTTGCCATTCATTCATCATTTCTTGTTCTGATTCTGGAAAGGGATTAGTAAGAACAGCAAAGCCAACTGTTGTATAAGCTTTTTCTATCTGATTTTCTACATCTGGATCTAATAAGTCTATAACTGGTATCATTATTTCCTCCTAATGAAGGGGGCCTTTCGACCCCCTAGTATTATTATAACATATCTGTATTAACATGTAAACTATTATTTTGGTATTGTTCCGACAATACCTTCAACATAGTACATCATACTATCAATATGTGCTCTATCAGCGATAACTCCGGATGCCAGTTGTAGCTTTCCTTCGTTATCAGTAATAGGACCAGTAAATGCATGATAAGTTCCTGCTGCTATCTGAGATCGTATTTCAGTAACGTGGTCAATAACATTTTGCGGTAAGTTGGTAAACGGAGCCATACCGACTGCGCATCCTGTTGCATCACATTCACTAATATCTCCAAAGTAATTACCTGTTTCCCAGGTTCCATCTAATAGTGCTTGAATTTTAGTAATATAGTAAGGTGACCAGTTGTCAATAGTAGCAGTTAATTGAGCTTTTGGCGCAAATTTAACCTGATCACTAGCCTGGCCGAAACCATGCACTCCGGCTTCTTGAGCAGCCATTAGTGGAGCAGGTGAATCAGTATGTTGAGCAACCATATCACATCCTTGATCTATCATTGCTTTTGCAGCATCAGCTTCTTTTCCTGGATTATACCAAGTAAACACCCATGTTATCTTTAATTCAACGTCAGGATTCATCTTTTTGGCACCAAGATAATATGTGTTTATTTCTCTGATAACTTCTGGAATTGGATAACTTGCAACGTAACAAATCTTATTAGTCTTTGTCATCATTCCAGCAATAAGACCTTGAATATGTCTTGCTTGATATAGTTTTAAACCATAGTTAGCTGCATTTGGTGCTGTTTTATATCCAGTTGCGTGTTCAAACTTTACGTTTGGAAACTTTTTAGCAACATTCATTACAGGATCCATATAACCAAAGGATGTAGCAAATATAATGTCTACACCTTGCATAGCCATCTGAGTCATAACTCTTTCAGCATCTGCACCTTCTGGCACGTTTTCAACGTAAACTGTTTCGACTTTATCTCCAAAATGTTTTTCAACATCTTGTCTTCCAATATCATGTCTATAAGTCCAGCCATGATCGCCTACCGGTCCGACATAGACGAACCCGGCTTTTATTTTATCTTTCTCTCCGGCAAATGCTCCCGTGACTAGGAACAATACCGAAAGTATTGTTAGTAGTAAATTTCTCATTTATTTCTCCGTTAGGTTTCGAGGGTGTTAAAGCAGGATCGACTCTGCTATTGTTTAATTCCAGCTAATGTAAATCGCTGGTAGACAGTACACTGTAGTGCACATGAATATATATCTCTCATCTTATACTTATTTTTCATCTCTTCGATATTTTTTACAATATTAGTATGTTGAGGAATATCAAAATCATTACTTTGTAATATAACAAAAGTTCCGTCAGGAATGTTATAGTACCATTCATCACTCATATGTTCGCAACTTGGATTGATTATAGTTTTAAAGTCTTTGTAAAATTCTTTATCGAGTTGTATAGCGTCTCCCTGCAGATGACCTTTGTAGTTTTTATTATCTGCATTCCATATCTCACTTACAGCTTTACATCTTTTGTCAAGTTCGAGCTCCGTAATCTCAAGTCCATAGTATTCAGAAAAGAGTTTTGTTTTAAATCCCATCCAAGATCCAATATAAAGAGCACTTGCTGGCATTCCTTGCAGCGCTAAGGTATCTGTTGCTTTTAAAATTTCGTATATGCTGTTAATTTGATTTGAATGAAACATGTCAATAAGTTCTTGACCAGGGATAACGTCTTTGATTCTTTCATCATATAAGCAACTTAAAAATTTTGGAATATATTTTTCAATCATGGATATTGAAATGGTGTATTGTAAATGGCGTGTAGTTGATCTAACTTTTGAGTGTAAGAAAGACTTAATATTACTCTGTTATAAGGACTATGAAGATTATTGATTCTATGAGGTTCACATACTATCCAACATTTTGATGACTGCAAATCTGTTTCTTCTAATATCTCATCATCTTCAGATTGATTGCACTTATTTAATGGCATCCACTGCATCATACTTGTCGGATGAACTCTTATAGGAATGTTTATAGCACTTATTCTTTGTCCTATGTTATCTTTTCTAACAGAATCTTTCCATTGTTGTGGAACCAATCCATCATTCCAAGCATCTCTTGCTATACTATCAATATGAGTTTTACATATCGTATTTGCAGGTGTCATTAATATAGCTGCATATTCTGGTTTAACCGGAAACTGTTCTGTAATGTATTTAATTCTTTCCATGTCTTCTGCTGTTAAAAGATATGGTCTTAATGACCATGCAGGAGTTGTTATATTATCTCCAACTTCTATTGCCCATTCTTTATCTTCTTCTTTTACTTCTATGTTAACGTCAAAATATCTCATCTGTATTCCCTACTATATGCCATCTAATAAAATTAGTTTGGCTTTTGTTTCCGTTGAAAGCTGTATGATTTTTTCTGGTATCAACCCAATAACCCTTTCCTTTTGGCATATTAAAAGTTGTATTTTCCAAAACAAAGAAGCACTCGTTATTTGTTATGATAGGAAAATGAATTCTTGGTGCCATGTCTGCATGATATGAATAACACTCTCTAGGATGTAATCTCATCAATCTAGTATGATACATCTTAAAACGATGGATAAGTGAATTAACGTATTCAAACTCGAAAATTGTTTTGTCCCACTTTTGCAGATTAACCGCTGTCTCAGAATCAAGAAGATTTTTACTCATGACTTCTTCAATTATAAGTTTAACGTCTACGTTTTCTTCTATTATTTCGTACATAATTTATCTATAATTTCTTTAAAAGCTTTTGCGAGAACTACATGGCCTTCAGCATTAGGATGCATCATATGTCCATTATAATACTTTTGAAAGTTATCTGTTTTAGTGAATGTTGAGAAATGCATAGAACTATAATCACGTGTAGTTTCCATAAGCTCCTCTAGAGGTAGTTGTGCTTCTACAAAAAAGCATTCTTTATAAACTGGTTTTGTCCACAATCTTGATCGATCTATCAAATGCTCAAATTCTGGAACGTGTGGACTCACATCACAAGATTCAATGTATATGTCTTTAACATTATCTTTATCTTTACAATATCCTTGAATCATACTTATTGCTTTGTACCATTCTATCTTGCAGTGCATGGGACTAAAGTATTCTTTCTCCCATTTTTCTTGCGCTTCTTTATAGTGCGGTTCGAACTTCGATACTCCTGGATACAAACTAATCCAACCTAGGTTTTCATCATACCAGTAATGTCTTAGATGCTGAGTTAGTTCTACTACTAAAAGAAAGTCTTCATCTTTATTGTAGATCTTATTAAATTCTCTAAGTTGTTCTATGTAAGAACCAATTGATGCTCCACCCTTTGATAGATTTGTAGTTTTTTCATAATCTTTACCAATTATTCTTGGAAAACATAATTGACATCCAGGTTTTTCTCCTACACCTGATGGCCAAGTTCCTACATTGTCTGGATAAAGTTCATGGCCAGCTGCGTAACTGTCACCAAAAAATACTAAATGTGTCATAATATAAAACCATAATTTAAATATCTACAAAAGAAGGATATGAACAGCTATCAATTGTACTTGCAGATTGTGCAATTGAATACATTGAATCATTAGTAAACAATGGTCGACATTCATTATAGCAAGAATCTGTCATTCTTCTTGACACGGTCAAAACTAATCCATCTTCAGATAAAGTCATAACATCATCAACCACACCACCTTCAGCCATGTGCTTCGCCACAATCGTTCCCCAACCTGGAAATAAACTTCCAAAAGTACTCAGCGCCGTTGCAAGATTTCCTTGATTTGATTTAAATTTTATTGAGTAATCTTGTCTTTTCATTAAACTATTCCTTTACTAACCTTATTTATATTCTCTTCAGCATATACTTTGTGACTTTTTCCAGATTTATATGTACAATCTTTGCAAAATTCGTTGTTCTGTCTGTTAGTGTTTATTTTTTTAGCAGTAGTCAAATATTCTTTACCTATTATTTCAAACAAAGATTTTTCATTAACGTTTCCGAATATATTATCTCTAAACCAATCGTTGCAACAAAGTAGCACATTTCCTAAATGATCTATGTAAAGGTTATTTGTAGGAAGTCTGCATGGTTGATCTTTCCACCAATCTTTTCCATATTCTGGAAATAGCCCAGCTCTGTTTTGATATCTATCTTTTTCTGCTTCATAATGTTTTATGTAACTAAACCTGCTATGTTTTAAATTATTTAGTATATTCATATATTCTGTTTCATCTTCTTCATCATATATGTTTCCAATAATCATAATGTTTTCTCGATCTGGAATCTTCTTTTTATTGTCCATGTTTGTGAATATCAAGATTTCATATTCTGAAAAAAGATCTAATACATGATCGATCTTTTTGTATAAAAGAGGTTCGCCAAATCCAGCCAATATTATTAATGGTCTTTTATCAAACTTTTCAAAATCTCTTTTTATGTTTTCTAATGTACTAAACTCCATCATCTTATTTTTATAAAGATTTTGAAACTCAGGCATTACCTGAGGACAAAAACTACAGGCTCTGTTACAGTAATCTGTTAAACTTATTTCAGCCGCTTCGAAATACATTTAATTCCAGGTTTTAATATATTCTTGAATTTCTTCTTTTTCCATATCACATATTTTTAAATACTCGAAGAAGTTATTTCTGAATAGTTTGTTTCTTTTTCTTGAATCGTTTGGGTGAAATAAATGATAGCCAGTTCCTTCTAACCATTTTACATTCATTCCAAGTTTTCTCATACGAACTATTCTTTCTATATCTTCAAATGCATAATCAATACAGTTTACATTTTCAAACCCGCATTCTTTGTACATATCCATTTGAAATACTCCACAAAGACCACACGAAGCTTCAAAAGAAGGAAGGTCCATGTTATCATAATCTATTATTGTCTCAAACTTACCAGTATAAAAGTATCTGTCCAGTGTTTCTTTATTCATTGTAGGTGCATTCGCCCACTCAAACAGAACATCACCTTGAATGTTTCTATGTTTTACATTATTAAATGGTATCACAAAGGTTTTTTCATCTGCTTCTTCTATAGACTTTTGTAATAAGTAAAGATCAAAAATACAATCAACATCAGTAATAGCTGCATACTTAGTGTTAACATCTTTCAGACCGTTGTTAAACATTTTAGTTCTATGAAATATTCCATCACCTTCGTCAAGAACATAAATGACTTTCACATCCATATTTCCCCAATATTTTTTATGAAAGTCGTAGTTTTGTTCTCTAAATTCAGAATCTATACGTAGTGCAACTACTAATGTTATATCATGAATTGAGTTCGCCATAATAATCTTTCTCCTTCAAATGATACTCTCTTATGATTCATTTTGAGATTATCCCATATTAATAGATCGCCAACTTCCCATTCATGTTTATATGCATTTTCTTCTAGATAATCTTTTATAGGTTTCAAATCCCAATCATGATCTTTATTAATAGTTCCAATGCTGCAGTATAATATTTCTTCTTCTGTCACATGATGATTGATTACAAAGTTTCGAGATACTTTTTGCTTTTTTAACAATTCTAATTGCTTTTCTGTAAAACATGTATCGAATAAATGTTGAGGTGGATAGTAACGTCCAAGTGCTCCTCTAAATTGTTCTTTTAAATCTTTTGGAGCTTTACTCATATCACAAAACCAAGTTGGAGATAGATGAGCATTCTTAACGTTATATAAAATGGTTCCAAAGTAATTGCCTCTGCCATAGCTCCAATCGTGGTGCCACTCCACATCCCCATCGCCAAATAGACCATTATTACTTAACTCCTGTACAGTTCTCTTTTCATTTAATACGTGTCTTGTAGTCTTTAGATTCTTCCCTAATTCTTCAGCTATTTTTTCAAAAGTTTCTAACTCTATGTCTGCATTTCGAACTACTACTAGACCATTGCCTAGCAACAATTCTTTAGAGTCTGATCCTAAAAATTGACTATATCCCAATTCTATCATTTACTTCCTCTATTGTTAAGTTAGGTATTTCAATATGTAACATTAGTCTATCTTTATCTATATTCTTTACACCATGTGGTGGCATCACATCCATTATTGTCGGCTGATTGATAGTATATTCCCCGCCGTCTTTGTAATATGTAATAGCTTTAGATTGTGTATAGTAAGGTGAAACTATGATAGGAATTATGAGTAGACTATTTTTTCTATATGGCCAATCACCATGTAAAGGAACATCTTCTCCAGCTTTTTGCAGAAAAAATGTAATAGACCCAAATTCGTGATAGTTTAATTTTTTCTTTAACTGATCTAATATTTCCTTTATTAGCGGATGATCTTTATCGCAATTAGAAACAAGATCTTTTCTTATATTTACTTCTTCATGGCTGCTAGCTATCATATGTTTTTTTAAATCACGTATAGTTTCAAACTTATCTGAATGAGTTAGCTTTATGTCATTGATATTTTCATGTTTTAAAGTATTGTAATATTCTAATAATCTAATTTGATCATAGTTTAAATCAATCTTTACTATCTCTAATTTTTTTAAGCTCAATAAACTCATCCTCTGTGATGTTGTCAATATTTATATCTTTAACATGTGGTCTAAATGATGTCCAAGCTATGTGCTGCCAACAAGATAAGATAGGATTTTCAATCATAACATCATGATCTACATGAAACATTTGATACCTATTAAGTGGATAATTCCATTCCACTTCATTATAATATTTTAAGTAATGCTGTAGTACGTTTCTTTTGCCATTTGATTCTCTACTAATAAAAGCAAAATCATATCCGAGTTCTTCTACTATTTCTAGTTGTTGCCGTATCATTTTTTTAGTTGCGGTCGATAAGAGTCTTTTATCATTCTCAAATCTGTAATTAGGTGACTTTAAAAATCTATTTAGTATTCTTGCACCGTTTCCCCATACATCTTCTCTTCTAATTACAGATGAAAATCCTATACAGTTTGAGTTTTGATCTTCATACAATGACAGAGCAATCCATTCATGAATCTTTAATCCATCAAAATTATAATTTTCGTATAGCTTATCTTTAGAATCTAGTTCTTCAACTACTAAAAAGATTCTATTTACTGCAGTTCCAAATCGGGGATCTGTTATGCCGTATGTTTTAACATTAATATTGGAATTCATTTCTTTTCACATGCTCAAAAAATGGTGCTACTTTAAAATCTTGTGTCAGCCTTCCTCTATTAGGATTGCCGTGGTCAATAACCCCATCGTCATTATCTTGCCAGTCAATAAGTCTTACATATATGTGACCTGCAATTGTTTTATACTTAAACATATATGATGTCATGGGTTCCCATTCATTTGCCTTATTTTTTACTAAACCAGATGAAGTTGGAAATATATTTTCTCTCTTTATGTTTAAATGTATTACAGCCATGTCAATTAATTCTTCCATACTGTAAGAAACATTTTTCATATATCTACCAATAGCACCTACCGACTTAAGTCTTATTACTGGTTTAATTCTATTATATGGAGGAGTTCTATCAAAGTCTATACCAGATTCTGCTGCTTTAAGTCCAAATAGTTCTGGTTGTCTTGCAAACGTAACTTCATTAACTCCTTTTGCTATTATAGTTCCGGTGTTTATTGGAAGTCTTTCTGCAAATATATTTTCTAACGCTCTTACTTTAATTGTAGCCCACTTACCATCATCTAACTTTTTATAAGTATCGTCATCATCTGCACCGTTCATACTATGAAGTAACAGTCTTAATCCTGCATCTTTTAGTTTTTTAACATAACTTCTTTGTGCTAGTTTTAATCCATTTGTCGTAAGACTCGGTCTATGTCCTAACTCTTTTACTTTAGATATTATTTCAAATATATCTTCTCTCATAGTAGGTTCAGCACCAATTAATCTAATATATGTTCTAAAAGGTAATTTTTTTAGAAATTCAAACAGTTTGTCTTTATCTAAATCTGGAATATCTCTATTAGGAATGTAACAGTTCGCACATGTCATTTGACATCTGTGTGTAAGATCAACTACAACGTTTGAAAACGTATTCTTCTCTGCTTCTAATTCATAATAGTTCATTGTGTTGTCGTAGATGGGAGCCCTTGGACTCTTGTATAAAATTTTCTTGTTACTGCCACGTCTATTAGTTGTCTACACATTATAGCATCATTTGGCCATAGTCCATGTTTAACAACAAGTCTTATAAGATCATGTGCACCTTCAGGCTTTACTATATATGCAGAATTTCCAGCAAGACCTTGTGGATGTTTCATATCATCATCAACGTACGGCGCTAACTGAAAGAACTGATTCTTTTCAAGTATCTTATCATGAAATATTTTTGACTTTCTTGTACAGCCAAGTGGATTATTTATTCCTATAATGTCATATCCTGTATCGTCTGGTGAAAAATCAATCTTTTTTATAAAGATAGAATCATGTTCGAGTATTAGAATTGGTTTGTCTAACATCAAACACTGTTCCCATAAAAGATAATGACTTAATGCACATGCTATTCGAGCTTTTTGATTTTTGGTTTGATAAGCTTTTTTAGTCAATCCAGTTGCAAAGTCTATAACCTCACCTTGCCAAGGATAGTTCCATTTCAATTCTGTATTATCTAAAACATTATCTACCGTTGCAGGAGTAACAGCATCAAATCTTTTAAGAGGAAACTCTTGATCGAATTGCATATAACTTTCGACCATGTTCTCGTATCCTCTTTCAGAAGTAGGATTATCTTTTATGACTATAGCATATGCTTTCATAGTATTATACTTTCTAAATCCGGTTTAATACCAGGACCAACACCAAATTGTGGAGCTAACTTACTGTTTGTAGCTTGAGTTCTTCTAGGTAATTCTGGCCACCCTATTGATAACGTTAGTAGGATTTGAGGATCTCCTTCTTTCCATATTTTATATCCAAATTCTTTTCTAAATATAAAGCATGAACAAAAAGATACGTCATATCCTTTTTCTAAAGCTAGTAAAGCTGTTAACATACTATGATTTCCTATTTGTATATAAGATCTCCTTTGATCAATTGGTTCACTTCCTATTTTTCTATAAGCTATAACCCATGGTGCTCTAACTTGTTCATTAAACGAATGTATATCTGGATCATCTGGTTGAGGTGCACTAATATTTTCTGGTTTTTCTTCTTTTTGATATTTTCTCCACTTGTCATACACCTTATATAAATGATTTATATCAGAATCTGATAATGAATCCACTTCCCTATACCATTTTTCTTTTTTTAAACTCTCTTGTCCATCACCACAAAAACTAGATACTGCTATTTTCTTTTTTTCTTCTGAATCTTCTGGTCCTAACACATTTAAATTATATAACCACTTAAAATTTACGTGAGGTAACTTATCATGAACAGTATTTAATATGCTCATAATGTCTTCTTTTGGTGGGATTAATTCCTCATCAAAAAACTGTACGTTTCCTCTATAATCTAATAAGTCCTCGATCATTTAAATACAAAATCCATTTCACCAATAGGTTCATATTCATAACTATGATTCTTCATGAACTTCATTATTTGATCTCTATAAGGATTATCTTTTTTAACTTCCATCATGATTACCGGATGATACGTTTCTATTGTTTCTTTTGCTCCTTGTAAAGCAAACCACTCATAATGTTCAACATCTATCTTAATAAAATCAACATCTTCAATATTTAGAGAATCTATAGTAATACACTTAATATTTCTATTGTAAGTTTGAGTTATATCACTTGTCCATTCAACTACGTTTGATCCACCTGAATGATGTTGGCCAACTCTCATAGAAACTATCTTTTCTGTTTCACCAGCAGCGACTTCATGTATAGTAATATTATCTGCTCTAACATTTGGTTTTATATATTCTGCAAAAAGAGGTTCTATAGAATGAACATGTTCAAACTCTTTACACATTCTATATGACATCATTCCAAGATTTGCTCCAACATCTATAGCTATTCTTTTATTCTTAACATAACTTACTGCTTTATTATATTCTTTAAGTTGATAGTTCTCAAAAGTATTGTCTTCATACTTTCCTAACCAGCCTTCAGTTGATGGTTTAAATACGTGCATAAATGTCTCCATATATTTCTTTTACTGCCTTCTCAATGTTATTCTTTCTAGACTGACCAAAATGTAAGAATACTGCGTCGTCATCAGATCCATCTATAGCAGATTCTTTTGTAGAGTAACATAGGTTTGCAAACTTTCTATCAATCCTATTATGTTTTCTAAAATGAATGTCTTCATGTGATGTACCACCACATCTCATACAAACTTCTTCAATTGTTTTATCCTTAAGAATACCTGACTTATGAATTAAATAATGAAGAACTGTTTCATCACCGGCGTATTTATTTGTTGTTCTTGGTGCTATAAAGTCAACGTCGAGATGTTCTCTTAATGCTATCCTTTGATCTCTATGTAACTTAATAAAGTTACCAAAGAAAATATATTCACCTTTCTTATATAATTCTGGAGCAGCACCTGGTGTCATAGACGTCCCGTCATCTTTCATTGCTCTTTCGTGTATTACACCAATTTGTGGAATATCAAAAACATCATATCTATGTTTTGTTGCAATCATATCCATATCAATCATAAGTGTGTATTCATACTTGTCGTACTCTTCTAATAAGTAACAAACCTTTTGAGGATTAGGACCCATAGCTTCACCAAGTGGATGACCACGAACTAACTCATACTCAACACCAATATCATTCGCATATTCTCTTACAGTTCTTTCTGCAAGTTGTGCCCATCTAGGAAGATCGCCGTTCCAATGCTGCATAATTAAGTTCATATGATTCCTCCCATTTTTAATTCGTAGTAGTTTTCAATCTTTGGTCTTTTACTTCCATCTTCCCAAGTGCCAGTAAGTACTCCAGGTTTTTTTGTTCTTATATGAATCATCTTTGCATCTTGTGGATTCGGTAAGAAACTACATTGATTCCATTTAAAGTCTAAATATACACATGGAAAGTTAACCTTTCCTGCAAGCTCGGCTAATATTCCTTCGTCTTCAAATCGATATGGTACACTATAAACTTGCATCCAACTTGGATCTTTAGGCATAGCAGATCTTAAAAGTTCTCTTTCTGTTCTACTAAATTTATATATAGATCCTGCCCAGTATGGATTATGTTCCATAATTTTTCCTTTGTCAATCAACTTTCTTTTCAGACTGACTTGTGTATTACCATGAATACCATGACCTGGAACTTTAAATACATCTTCAGTTAGATTCTTTCGAATAAAAACATCGATGTCAAGCATTAAAACATTATCGTATTTGTCCCAATGACTATCAATACAATATGCCTTTTGACAAGGACCAGTTAAGTTTTCTCCGAGAGGTGTTCCTTCAACTAATTCATATTCAGCACCTATGTATTTTGCGTAAGCACTAATATTTTCCATAGAGAGTTTATCTAGTTCTCTTAATTTGCCATCAAAGTGTTGAAGGACTATATTCTTCATAGTGGTCCAATATTATTATACATGTTTTCATCTAAATCAGGATGTGCTTGTTTAAACATTCTAAAGTTACCTTCGACAAATCTAAAGAAACAATTCATTCCAAACTTTTCTGTTATCATTTTCTTTAGTTTCTTCTCTTCATCTTGCATATTAGTATGTAACTTAACGTCATGAAACTCTACATAAAATTTATTGATTAGATCAATTGCACCTGTTCCAAATAAGTCTCTAATAACATCATATTCAGATCCTTCAATATCCATGGTACAAAAGACATAGTCATCTTCTTTTATGTTTTCTTTAAGCCAATTACTAAAGTTTAAAGTTTGAATCATAACTTTTTCACCTGTAAGACCCCAGTTTTTATCTTGTCTTAATGTTCCTGATACAGTTAAGTTGCCAACGTTCCATTGTTCTATTCCATCAATAGTTGATACTGCGCACTTAACGTGTGTAATGTTTGGCATTAATTTTTGTTTTTCTTCTATAAAAGAAAAGCATCTTGGCTCTGGTTCAAAGGCATATATTAAAACTTCAGGATCATATATCTTTGAACTCAACCATGCATCAAACTCGCCACCTTTGTTTGATCCACAACTTAATATTATTTTTCTCATTGTATTGCCTTTATTTGATCTACTAAACTATTTCCAGTATTTCCTATAGGTTGACTAACTACAGCATCATTAGGCCAGCCTTCATGTACTGGAAGATTCCATTCGTTAACAGGATTATTGGTTACTCTTAACAATGCATCTTCTGGCCAGTCGTCTGCTGTTCTAAACATAATATGAACCATTTTACTTTCTTCTGTTCGAGTATCTCCTATTTTTGCTTTTGGGTGTGATCCAACCTTATGCATGTATGAATTCCATCCGTTATTCATTCTTTGAAACTCAAATCCTTCTTGATGAATGTATGCTGAGAAATAATCTTGAAACAGAGTATAGAACCTTGGAAGACCCTGTTTTCTCATCTCATCAATATATTCCTGAAAAGATGGCCAGTTCTTTTTCATTTTTTGTAGACCTTTTTTAGAAATAACTACAACGCCTGTGTTATACACCATCGGTCTTTTCTGATCATCATACGTGTATTCTATTCCCCATCTATTTCTTAACACATCTGCCCACTTATTATCATTTTGTGTGGTAATACCAGCAACATTATATATTGATCTATAGTAAGGTTGATTTGGTTCAGTACAGATTCCAGCATCTT
>CESM01153033.1_pt1 | contig 16087 bp, 19 predicted proteins | sample 361421 | NCBI WGS metagenome assembly CESM01 (sample SAMEA2622219, study PRJEB7988) | marine metagenome | isolation source: saline water (ENVO:00002010), including | reverse complement strand
AACACTGTACCTCAATGGTATTGATACATATTTTGTAATCACTGGTGGAGCGATTGTACCTTTCATTAATAGTTTAGCTAAAAACCCCAAGGTCAAATACTACTGTTTTCAACATGAACAATCTGCGGCTATGGCGGCCGAGGGTTATTACAGAAGTTGTGGAAAAGTTGCCGGAGTTTGCGTGACGAGTGGTCCGGGTGTACAAAATATCCTCAATGGCGTTTCTGGGTGTTGGTATGATTCTGTACCCGCTTTTTTCATTAGTGGTCAGGTAAACACCGCCGAAGACCTTTCAAATTTTAGGTCCAAACCGAGACAGACAGGATTTCAGGAAATGCCAGTGGCTGATATGTTTAAAGATGTAACAAAAGCATCCATTCATATTCCACATGTTTTAAAAGTGGAGGATACTCTCACAAGACTTATTCAAATCATGAAGACACCTCGCTACGGACCTGTTCTTATGGATTTACCGGTAAATATACAAATGTCTTCGTTAGAGGGTCTTCATCCTTCGACGATCTTATCAACAAAAGTGGGTCAAAAACACATCTATGATATATCAGAATATGTTCAAAAATCTAAAAGACCTCTTGTAATATTTGGACATGGTGTAAAACTGGCCGGGGCAGTCGAAGAGGCTTTAAAATTTGTAGAAGAGAATAACATTCCATTCCTCGTATCATGGGGAGCATTTGATATATGTGAAACGAATCACCCATTGCGTATAGGTTCACCAGGTGTTTATGGAGATAGATACGCAAACTATGCGATTCAAAATACAGACCTTCTCATATCAGTTGGAAGTCGTCTCGATAGTAGACAGATTGGTGGAAATGCGTCTTTGTTTTCAAAACACTCAAAAAAAATTATGGTCGATATAGATGATCACGAAATTACAAAAATGGGCGAAAAGAATATTAAAATTGATTTCAGAATCAATGAGAACGCGAAGGATTTTCTTCAGAATGTCATCACCGGGGAAGTTACAGATAAAACCGAGTGGTTGGTAAGATTAAAGCAGTGGAAACAAAAGTACGGTGTAGAAAAATCACGCGAAGGGGATTCAGTAGTTTATGATTATTTAACTTCTCTCTTTGATTCTCTACCAGATGAATGTATAGTCATACCAGATCAAGGTGGAAATCTTGTTTGGACAATGCAGTCGGCAAAGTTGAAGAAGGGTCAAAAACTATTTACAAACTTTGGAAACTCATCGATGGGATTTGCTCTACCAGCCGCAATAGGTGCGGCCATTGGTTCCGGTAAAATAATTTATTGTATTGATGGTGATGGAGGGTTTCAAATGAATATTCAAGAACTCCTAACAGTAAAAAAATATAACCTACCAATTGGAGTCATAATTTTAAATAATAGTGGCTATGGAATTATAAAGCAATTCCAGGATAGTTATTTTGATTCTAAATATATTGCGACATCCAAAGATGATGTATTTGGAGATAAAGTTGACTTTGTAAAGATCGCAGAAGCCTATGGTGTGAAAAATCTTAGAGATATTCCCATACCAGAGACGCAAAAGATTTATCCTAAGTTGGAGTTTGGTAATTCATTGGAAAATATGACGCCATACATCTATTTTGAAGAGGATATGTTTGTCCCCGTTCCACCTAAAAAGAAGCTTGGTTGGAAATAATCTACAAATTCTTGTATCCTCTCTTCAAACGTATATTTGGGAACCCACCCAAGTGATCTAATGAAGTCCGGGGGTGCGTCTTGATTTCCCATTCTCCCGGGTATATTCTCTTCGATTACCCGGTAAGAAACGTTTTGAATATTCATGGCTTTAGATATGTAATTAACAAGGTCCAGATTCGTTATGTAGTCGCCGGTTGTATTATATACACGCCCGGGCGGTTGATTTAATATAAAATAAACCATATCCGCAACATCATGAATTGATAACCACCGTCTACCCACGATTTCTCCATTAATGCTATGTAAAAATATAGGTTCCTTATTTAGTAGTTTTTTAATGACCAATACCGGAAAACGTTCTTCTTGGCACATCTTACCAAATGTATTATTCACTCTCACAATGGAGCATGGGACTCCGTAGCTAGAATGATATGCTCTACACATCTCTTCACCCGCACATTTTGTGGCCGCGTACATATTTTTACTTTCTCGAGAACTCTCTTCCAAACATGTACCATTTTTACCATACACCTCGACAGAACTAAAATATATGAGATGCTCTATATCATGTTTTCGCGCTATTTCCAATACTTTGAATGTTTCTAATATATTATCGCGTATAGCACTGTCTGGGTCTTCTATACATTTTAAAGAACTCGCATTACCAGCCGCATGTAAAATTATATCTATCCCCTGTTGCTCCCACACATGGACACGGTCTTTTAAATCGATTTTATTTAATCTATCGTCATCCTTCGGGGGTCTTTTCGTATAATATATTGTATAGTCGGTATATTCTATAAAATATTGAACGAGTGCGGAACCAACAAACCCCCTCGCACCTGTTATCAGTACCGTCTTCATTTGATTTAAAGATTAGCGTACTCTTTAACCAAATGCCAAAAAAGGTCTGGTATGCGCCCAATAAGTTTGAATCGTACGGGGAAGAAGAAATTAAAGCCGTTGAGACTTGCCTTCGCGATGGTTGGCTCGCTGGTTTTGGTGATCGCACTGTGGAGTTTGAGAAGAGAGTTAGTGAAACATTCGGAAAGAGACATGGACTATTTGTAAACTCGGGGAGTAGCGCTATCCTTGTGGGTTTATGTGCACTTGATCTTCCAAGTGGGTCTGAAGTTGTAACACCTGCGTGTGGTTTCTCCACAACTGTGGCGCCATTGATTCAACTTGGTCTCAAACCGGTTTTCTGTGACGTGGGTCTTAACTCCTATGTCCCAACTGTTGAACAGTTGAAAGAAGTCGTGACTCCGGAGACAAAGTGTATCCTTCTCCCCAATCTTATTGGAAATGTCCCCGATTGGAAGTCCATTCGAGAAGCTTTCCCGAGTGTAACCCTTTTTGAAGATTCTGCCGACACAATTACAAAGACGGAATGTACAGATATCTCAACCACGAGTTTTTATGCGAGTCATGTCATCACAGCGGGTGGTATCGGCGGCATGGTAATGTTCAATGACGAAAAACATCTCAAAAGGGCCATCATGTTTAGGGATTGGGGTCGCATCGGTGACAATATCGAAGAACCAAGTGAACGCTTCAACCATTCAGTGGACAATATTCCATATGACTGGAAGTTTCTATATGGCGTTGCCGGATATCACCTCAAGGCTTGTGAGATGAATGCCGCATTTGGACTCGTTCAAATGGACAAACTGGATGGATTCCTCGCTACCCGGCGTCAAATGGTGGAGAGATATCTGGAAAACCTCAAGGATTGTCCCTATTACACACTCCCAGATGACTCAGTTAAACCAAATTGGCTTGCTATCCCCCTTCAATGTCAGCATCGCCTCGAACTTATAAAGTTCCTTGAAGAAAATGATGTCCAAACTAGAGTCACATTTGCGGGTAATATTACAAGACACCCAGCTTTCAGGGAATACCTGAAAGACTTTGAAAATGCAGATCGTATAATGAGAGATGGATTCCTTTTGGGTTCTCATCACGGTCTCACTCTAGAAGATGTAGATCGTGTATGTGATCTACTTAAGAAATTCGCCGATAAGAAGAGAGGTAAATACTTTCACTAGCTTAAAGCTATCATAAACTTTATTATAAATGCCATGTGCTTTAGTTACGGGGGGATGCGGATTTATAGGATCTAATTTTTTGAATATAATGAAGGAAAAACATCCCGAAATCAATTTTGTAAATATTGACAAACTCGATTATTGTTCAAATGTACATAATGTCAATTCGAATGTGGCTACATTTATTCAACATGACCTATGTAATGTTGGAATTCTTGAAAGTATTGTAAAGAAGTATAGATTTGACTATGTTTTTCACTTTGCCGCACAGAGTCATGTAGACAATTCATTCACAAGTCCATTGGCTTTTACTTTAGATAATACATATGGCACACATGTACTCATTGAGGTATGTAGAAAGCATATACCAAATGTTCAATTTTTACATTTCAGTACGGATGAGGTATATGGTGAATCAAAAACGGACGAACCATTCACCGAAGAACATGCTGTACTTAAACCAACAAATCCATATTCAGCGTCAAAGGCGGCAGCGGAAATGATCGTCTGTTCGTATAAAGAATCATTTGACATGAATGTAAAAATAATTAGATGTAATAATGTTTATGGACCCAATCAATACCCAGAAAAACTCATTCCAAAGTTCATACGCTTATTGAAAAACGATGAAAAGTGTACAATTCATGGAACTGATAGCGCAAATATTCGTAGAGCGTTTATACATGTACATGATGTAGTGGATGCGGTTGAGATTGTTTGGAAAAATGGAAAAATCGGTGAAATCTACAATATTGCGTCGGATGATGAATTAAGTGTAATGGATGTTACAAAACTCATTATTAAAACTATAAAAAATACCGAAGATTATGACAGTTGGATTACATATGTTGAAGATAGACCATTCAATGATAATAGATATCACATATGTGCTAAAAAAATCAAGGAGTTGGGTTGGTCTCAAAAGAGAACGAGAGAAGACCTCATAAAATACATACAGGATTAAAGAATAAAACAGCCCTAAACATATAATGACAACCTTCTACCTCCCAGAGTCAATGGGGTGGGGTAATGTTGCTCTATGTTTATCTGACCTCGTGTTTAGATCTCCAAAGCCCCGTGCCCATAAAAGTCTTCTTGACGACGATCGGGGTGTAGATTTTAGTGGTTTTGAAATTACAGATGACCTTCATGAGGAAAAATTTGAACATAGAATCATCATAAATCCGACATATTTTCATCATATTCATTCAAATCTATCGCAAATTATAAAACCCAATGAAGAACTCGAAGAACTCATTAAAAAGTACGACCACGGTCTTGAATATGGTATACATATTCGACGCGGTGCGTGCTCGTCAGATTCTGAAAATGTGGGATGTCACGGCACGGATGATACAGGTAAGATAAAAAAGGCCTTTTTCGCAAAAGACAGCGCCCTTGAAAAGTTCATAGAGGTTGTTGAAAAAAAGGATGCTAAATTCTTCCTGGCGAGCGATAGTAAAGAGATCAAGGATCTATTTAAGAAAAAGTTTCCGGATAAAATTGTAACTCTTGAGCATGACATTGTTCTCACATACAAGTGTGACACACTCAAGAACTACGATGTTACAAAAGAGCAACGATACGCATGTTACTTGGACTGGTTTCTGTTGTCAAAATGTAAAGACCTCTACATAACCGCGGGTAACCAGGATCTCACCGATCTATCAACATTTGGATACAGTGCGGGCGCTTACGGAAGATCAAACATTCACTTTGTCTTCAATTAAATTGTATTCAAGAATATTTAAACGGTGATCAGGGTCATCATTAAGGATATACTTGACATTCTTAATTTCTACCCGCTTCCCATAAATCTCCTCAAACTTATCTTCAACCCGTTTCCTCTTTTCTTCAAACTCTTTGAAATCCTCGAGGAGTTTATTGAATTTCATTTTTGGTAGGTTTTTATAGTTTTGAACATATGCGATCCAATTTGATGATTTCCTCGTTTCGTGGTCAAGTGTAGTTATTCTGACAAGATCTGATGTCTGGTGACACAGGGGCATATTTAAAATTGGCTTTCCATTTGAGGTCAAAAATCCATGCCACACTATATCAATTGCTTCGTTTAGATTCAATTGTTCCAGGAAACTTTTTGCCATATCCAAAGTCCACCAGGTACATTCACAGCCACCGTTATTAGGAAGTTTATAAACTTCTTTCAATTTTGGAGCCAGATTGAAAAATGGGGATGTACCCAGATTGAGAAATCCAATTTTCTGTATTTCATCGTCGATACTTTCAAAATATTTCACCCAATCACCACGAAATGTAACATCATCATCCATGTGTAAAGCAGATTCAATATTTTCATCCACCATTTGTTTCATAATCACAAGGGATTTTACAAAATTACTCGTAAGTTTTGGTCCGTATGGAAGGTTGTACTTTGCGTTGAGCCACTCCACGAATGGGTGGTCGTGATTATAGTCTTCGACCCATCTCACGTCCTTGATTGGAACCCTATCCTTTAGATGTTCTTCAAGGAACACCTTACGCTCAGGAGAAAGGTTCGGACAATGCTTGACAAATATAACTTCGGGTAATTTCATTATGTATACATGGATTAATTTCTATAAGTATAATAAATGTCAGACATTACCGCAACGCAGGCGGCAAGTGCCATGTACAACAAGGCCAAGAATATCGCTAGTGGTAAGATTGACCTTGAAGTATCAGGTGCGACAGTGATGGGTATCATCGCACTCGGATTCATCTACTTGATTATCTCATCGATCGGGATGGGTATCTATTCTAAGTGTGAGGCTATGCAGGGAAAGCCAGTACAAGAAAATCTCAACAAATATCTCGCCGCAACTCTCACCATCGGGCTCACCATTCCATTCACCCTCTTGGTCACCAAGTTTGTGAAGAATGAAGGTGCTGTGTTTACACTCATATACTCTGTGATGGGTCTTGTTGGTAGCGTGGCTGCTCTTAATTGGGCCGTCAGGTGTGAAAATGCTAAAAACAGTGAAAAGAATTTCGCTGGTGTAACTACGGCATTGTTTTCGATGACTCTCCTATATTCTTTCTTTCTATTGAAACCAAAAGGGGGTCCAAAACTCACTCGTCAAACTGCTTTTAAAATTGCCTAAATAATAGTAGGTATATGAAGCCCATAGTGTATAACATCTATGTACTCATGATGCTCTTCTCCTACGTGTTGCGTAGGACAGGAACATTTACGATGGAGGAAAAGGTACGGATGTTGGAATTTATAAGTAAGATGGCGCAGAACCCAGACCGTAAAGTGTCATTAACGCAAAGAGTATCATAAAGGTGCGACCAGTATCACGAGTCGCGTACCTTTCAAATTGCTCATCGTTGAGTTTTTCGTCGGCGTTTTTCATACTCACCAGTACAAATGCACACGACATGACGCCAAGTGCGGCAGTTGGCACAGATGCGATCTGTTGTGGAATACTGAGTCCAGTCAAAAAGGCATTCGAGCCCCCGAGTATAACACCGTACATAGAGGCGCGACCATTTACAGCTTCTGCAAAATCAAGAGCACTCCTTTCTTTTGCATAAGTCACAAGTTTTCGTGATGGTCTAGATGTTCGAACCCCCACGCGAGTAAGCGTTGGTTGTTTTAAAGTCGATATCATTGTGTATTACCTTGGTTTTTCTCGTCTTCTTTAACCAGGATTTTGTTTAGAATATATAACTGAAGAATTAAACCAACTGTTGTATATGCTACTGTGAAATTCATGCCATATTTCCTGGACTGGTAGATAAGCCAAAGTGAACTCGCGACGAGACCCAGTAGAACGGCATTCTTGGACTTCGCATCCATTTCATCAGAGCGAATGTAATCTTGATACATCTGAATGAAACCTATACCAAAGGCAAGTGCTGCGACTGTGTTATTTCCGTCCATTTTTATTGTATACTAAGAATATAAAAATGGAAGCGATCTTAGAAAAGTTTGGTGGTAAGATCGACGGCAAGAGTGTTATTGTGATGGTTGAAGACATCAAGCGAGAGTACCTAGGTGATGGACTCCAGAAGGAAGATATTCCACCAATCGTTGCGAAGTTGATGGTTAATGCCTCGAAGTTTAATAAGCTTGAGGGCCCACAAAAGAAAAAATTGGTCATCGCGATCCTCAATCATCTCATCGGGGAAATTGACGGTGACCAGACTCAAGACAGTGAATTTGAACTCGTCCTTAAGGGGATGGTTCCAGCCATGGTTGATGGTTTTGCCGGTATGCTTAAGGCTAAGCAAGCTGTTGGAAAACTCTTTAGCTGTTGCCTAGGCGGGAAAGCTTGAAGCCATAAGTACCATTAGTTATAGTACTGGGAATAACGTTGAATGAAATAGTGATACGATTATTCTCCTTATTATGTTTATACCCATGCTTAATATGAGATTCCCATAACAAAAGTGTTGAGGTTTTGACATCATTGAACCACCCCTCAGTTTGTTCATCGGGACAATTGAGTTGTAAAAACGGTTTGTTGGCCACTCGTTTGTTTTTAAATGAGAGTGGCGCATGCTTTCCAGGTACAAAATTAACAAAGTATGTACCGGAAACAATAGAATTACAATGATTGTGTGATGATTGCGAACCACCACTATCACACACATTCAACCAACATTCGCTGATAATAACATCGTCACACTTACAGCGAAGAGTCTTGTTAATATATTCCTTAGAACACACCTTGATCCAGTTATGAAATACATCGAATCCTTCACAATCCAAGAGATTTAGTCCATCCCTTGGATCGTAATAATGCATCAACAGGGGATTAGAAATTCCATTCTTTTCGTTTGTTTTAGAATTTTCGGCTTGTGTTATGATAGACATACACCTATCTTTCAGTTTTTCATGATGTGTGAGCGGGAAGTCAAATGCGCTAACATACGTCGGGAAAATGTCGTAAGTTCTCATTAAGATATATGAGAACTTCAACTTTAAGTTTACAAATATTACTGGATAAGTAAGATAAGGATTTACAGCATTTATATTGTAGAATGAAATTTCCTCCATTGGAGGTTATTATTCAATACGGACTATATACTGTAAAAGAACTGGAAAGGTTTACAAGGGGTCTTGTTCCAAAGAAAAAGAACGTCATCATTCTTAACGAGTGCGATAAGTGTGCATTCGTCTACGCGGGTCCGACCTGTAATAACTGTTGCTAACATGGGATATTACGTTGTTGAAAGCCGTATGTCGAAGAAAAATGTAGAGGCGACGAGTGATTCGAGCGTATGTTCGGAAAGGCGTCTCATCAAACAGCTTCGGAGGGAGTGTTTGAAGAGTGGAAATAAACCCCATCAGTTCTCAAGTTGGCTAAATAGGAAATATGGAGAACTTGTAGTTGAACGAAAGACCTGTTATGGTCACGGCATCTCACTTCCATGTGTCCTATGTAGAAAGGCCATTGAAAAGAATGGAATAAATTGGGCCGCGTATGATGGAACCAAATGGGTACATAGTAAAAAAACGGATTCTTTACCATCGTCTATAGCGACTAATAAACAGCATAGACAGTTAGGTTTTAGGCGTAATAATTAGGCCCAGAGCTGATTCTAAACTGTTGTGATTTCTTTTTAGAGGTTTATTCCTCTTTAGTTTTAGTGCGTTGTTAGACGATGTAGCATTCTTTATTTCATCCATCTTTTTTGTGTTTGAAATAATGGGTATCAAATTATTTATTACTGGCGTCGTTTCAATCTCTTTTGGTTTTTCGACATCTACAGTTTGATTTTCTCTGAAATCTTCAATCGTCATTTCACCACCAAATTCTTTTAATTTAAATCTATTTGGTGCACATTTTACGGGGCCTATCTGATCATACATTCTTTTTCGCATGAGGATAATATTTCCACATACAATTCCACCCTTACAGTCCCCGTACTTATCTATCGCATGTGACTTCATACAGCTCCATGAACAGTAATTACCCGCCGTGTAAAACTTACTTCTGAGAGCATCGTGCCTATAGGGCATACTTAAAGGTGTACCTTCGAAAGTGTGACAACACCACCAACACCAAGACATATTATAATGAATTATCTCGTCTTTAAGCTTGACATTATGAGTAGGAGGCATAAACAACATGTCGAAGATGATGAGCTTATGTAGTATGTAAGATACCTAACATTCATATTTTTCCAATTGAACTTCTTTGGGAATGCTGTCATGGGTTGTTTGTTGAGAGGAAATCTATCAAATGGTGGTTCTCGGATGCTCTGCTCAATTATGGGATCGTCCCACCAATCCGGGAGTACAAGTTCTTTCATGTCTCCATTACAATCAATTGCTATACTCGCAATTGATTGCGATTGAATGTTAATATCCTTTTCACAAAACCGATATGATCTTTCACAGTCACCCATTACGCCATCTGGAATAAACCCCTTTTTACATTCCCTAAGTGTGCAGTGTGCGTTATCTTTCAAGATATTGAAACCGTCAGAATATCCATATACAGCTTTCTCCGTCCCGGCGTCAACTTCCTCTTGATTGAGTATTGGTTGTTCACCAAAAACCGAGCGATTTTCTTCCAATACATCATAATATTCACACCCGGCAGCGTCGGGGTTCGTATCACATACTTTATTTTTCAGATTATAACATCTACACCATTCATCGTCGGGGTTCTGACTACAAAAAGATGCCCCAGCTGAGTCGTATTGATCTCTTAATAGATTCTTTACACATTTACCGTCAGTTTTAAGACGTGTACCAGCGGGGTCACCTTCATCATCCCTAATACACCATTGTTTACGATGCCCGGTTCCATGGGTATCGCCACATGTCCTACCATTGCCAATCTGTTCGTTAAAATTGTCTACATCTCTACAATATTCCCGAACCAAATCCTCATAATCAAAATATTCTTCACAAGGAGTTGAAGCGAGCATGGAAAGCACTTGTGATGTGAGAGGAAGAGTGGAGCGATTTGTTCTAAAATCGTCGCCATACTCTTCTTTGAGTGCATCTTCCATGACCTCACATTGATCAACTTCTAGGGTTGACATTGATCCACCACCACCCATAGTAGTTTCTTATCTTTACCACAGAAAAAAGGTCCTGAGGGAAAGTTAAGTTTTTTATCTTCTACGGAAACGGGTTGGACCACCACCACCCGAGGTTGCTACTAATATTATGATAAGTAAACAACAACATGACATCAATAGAGTACCCACACCACCACCAATAGCCAATTGTCTCGTTGTATTATTAATATCGCCTAAATTATTTATGAAGTTACTTGGATCTGAAGAGCCCCCACTGGTCGAGGGTCCGTCGTTTGCATTGAGATTACAGGTAGCGTTAATGGGTGAATCTGCTATACTTTGAATGTCAAAATCTTGAACACATACCTGAACGGATCTTTTACAATTGTTGTCGTATCCCTGGGGTAAATACTTGTCACCATCATCGTTGGCCCGACAGACTCCACCAAAGCATGGCTCCATATCACTCCAGGAATCTTTATACTCGGCGGGGGTTGCCGCGACCAATTTATCATATGTCTGCCTCTTTTCAGCACACCCGGCGGCAGCGGTATTAGAATCACACACGTTATTCGATACATTATAGCATGAACACCATGGATCCGCTTGGCCAACCGCAGTTTTACAGTAGTTCGCAGCTACAGTCGCGTAGTGATTTCCTAGATTATCCCTGGTACAATTGGCATCGGCTGCTATGCGGTTACCGACACTACAATATTCCTTGGCGAGCGTTTTAGATGTATCAAATTCAAGGCAGGTTCCACCACCCGGATTTTCGAAGACATTCCCCGAGAGGGAACAGAACTTTTCCTTGATTTTAGATAACATGGTTTTCCGTGGGTCTCTTGATGGTGTACTGTCTAACGCATCGCGCAGTTCTCGTATTTCCCGTGCATTTTTGTAATAACATCGAACCTTTCTCGAATTTATCATATGCATGCTCCCTCCCGGACATGGTTTACCTCTTGTACACCCGTCTCCATATGCTGTTTTTTCCCTTGCACCCCATAAACAAAAATTTCCTTGTGCCGTGGGGTCATCCTGAGTTGTTCTGTCGTCGCCAAAATGAAACCACCAATCGCCTATATTCCCGTCTATATCCATATCCTGCCAATAATCCCTCTGCGGCACTTGCCTAAAAGATACATAACTCATTTGATTTTTAAACGCTCTGTGTTCTCCCCACCCTTTATCACCATTGCCAAACCAAGTCTCATACGAATTCACTGGGAACGTCCACCCACCTTGACCTGGTTGGTGTTGGTATAAAGTCACGAGCTTGTTTGAACAATCACCTTTGAGCCTATAGGCGTCTATGTCATCGTCCCATCCGACACTGCTTAGCCCGCCGGTGTTCGAAATTGTACCGGTCCTACCTCTTTCAAACCAGTGCGAACTTACCTCAAGCTTACATGACATTGGTAAGTTTCCTACTTTTACCACAGAAAAAAAGGGTTCTGAGGTAAAGTTAAGTTTTTTATCTTCTACGGAAACGGGTTGGACCACCACCACCCGAGGTTGCTAGTAATATTATAATAAGTAAACAACAACATGACATGAATAGAGTACCCACACCACCACCAATAGCCAATTGTGTCGTTGTATTATTAATATCGCCTAAATTATTTATGAAGTTACTTTGATCTGAAGAGCCCCCACCGGCCGAGGACCCGTCGTCTGCACTGAGATTACAGGTAGCGTTAATGGGTGAATCGGCTATACTTTGAATGTCAAAATCTTGAACACATACCTGAACGGATCTACTACAATTGTTGTCGTATCCCTGGGGCAAATACTTGTCACCTCGACAGACTCTACCAAAGCATGGTTCCATATCACTCCAGGAATCTTTATACTCGTCAGGGGTTGCCGAGACCAATTTATCATATGTCTGTCTCTTTTCAGCACACCCGGCAGCGGCACTATTAGAATCACACACGTTATTCGACACATTATAACATGAACACCATGGATCCGCTTGGCCATTCGCAGTTTTACAATATGCTTCGGCAACACCGTCGTAGAAGTTACCAAGGTTTAGTCGTGTGCAGCTAGCTTCTGTAGCTATGCGGTTACCGACACTACAGAACTCCTTGGCGAGTGTTTTAGATGTATCATATTCAAGGCATTGTCCACCACCCGGGTTTTTGAATACATTTTCAGATATTTGACAGAATTTGTCTTTCATAGTTCCATGGTCTGCTGTATTACCAGCGCTTAGTAGAGCGCGCACCTCCCTCTCGTCACTCGAACTGTAAAAACAAGCGCTTTTTTTACCCGCAACCTTTTTGTAAGAATTATTTCTTGTGACGCCCGAGCAGTCCTTATCGGTGTCAAGGCGAGCCAACTTTCCTTGTCTTGACCTTGGAATTTTCCTTTCTCGTATAGAAGCCCACCAATCATCGCCACAACCCGGCTTTCCTTCCCTGTCAATTCGCTTGTTGTAACCACGCATTGCCTGGGAGTGTCCCCGATAATAAGGTTTTTCGTACGCGATCAACTCTGTGTCTGTACATCCGCTACCACGTGTACTATATGAAGATACACCGTTACAACAACCTCCACCACAACTCCATACTATATTAGAATCGCTCCCGGTGAAATCGTGTACACCGGCCCAGGGACAACCATCCCATGACCAATCCTTACACAACTCATATTTACAACTCATAATGGGTCTTACCTTTACCTCAGAAAATATATATAGGTTCCTGAGGGAGAGTTAAGTTTTTACAAAGTTTTCAAAAATTCCAAGAGTTCCGCCGTCTTCTTTTCTGACGCCAAGTTCAAAGCCTTTTTCTGCTTCTCTTCATCATCGGTCTGTTTTTTTACCATTCCATATACAATGAATGGGTTGGGTTCGTCCGAGTTCTCAACGTAGAGAATAGCTTCAGACTTCTTACTCTCCAACTTTTCTCTCTTGGAACGCTTAATGTTCCAAATCACAACTACAAGAATTGCGAGGGTAAGTATCACCTGGTTGAGTGACATCTTCCTGATGTTGAGTTTCATTTAAATTACCCATATATTTTTTTTCTCAGTAGACATTAATAAAATCATGGGTGGAGGTGGCTCCCAGACAATAAATCAGTCATTCGACATGTCTGCCATAAATAAAAGTGTTTATAACCAAATAACCCAAAACAAGGCGTCCGCGGTCGCGTCTGGCGCGGCTGTTCAAAACCTGAGAATTGCTATTAGAAATATAAGAGGATGTCCGGTACAGGTGGAACAAAGGGTATCGTCTACCACGCAGTCGTCGTCGGAATTACTCGCCGAAAATGAAACCGAAATTAAAAATGCAATCACAAACGAAATGCAGGCCGCAGTGGAAGCTCAAATTTCAAAAGCTACGGAGATGGGTAATATGCAGTTTGGTGATGATCAAAATGTCAATCAGGAGGTAACAATGGAAATACAAAACATTGTTGAAAATACAATTACAACTGTGAATGAAAATGAGTCTGTTTCCGAAAGCGTTGTTGTTCAAGGTGGTGAACTGATCATCGGTGAGATGGATTGTAGGGAAGGTGGTGGTATCGACTTCTCACAGGATATTCATGCACAGGTTATTGCTGAAGCCGTAACAACCGCACTCACCAACGCCATTGCGTCAAGTACATTGATGAATCAACTAGATGCCGCGGCAACTGGTTCCCAGACATCTGAAAATACGGGTTTGGCCAGTCTTGTTACCGCGTTCTTTGAAGGTCTCACTGGTCCAATGAAGTATGCAATCATTGCCTGTATTATTTGCTGCTGTCTCCTTGTTGTTATGCTGGTCGTCATTGGTCTCTCACCAGCTGGTCAGTCCGCAACTGCCAACCTCGGTAAAGCAGGTGCTTCTCGACTCGGTAGCGCGCGTCGATTCTAATTTAAAGATATAAAGATCCTTTAACCTAATATGATCCTGAGTATCGATGTTGGTATTCGGAACTTAGCAATATGCTTACTCAATGAAACAAATAACCTTGTGGAGGAATGGGATGTCTCCGGTGTCCCACCTGAACACAAAGATGGTATCTATGTCTCATTGAGAAAACACTTAGATGAAAGACCATGGGTCCTCACGGCTGACACTATTCTCATTGAAAAACAGCCAGATCGAAATAAGAAGATGATATCTGTCATGCACTTCCTCCACGCGTACTTTATAATCAAGTGTCCCCAAGCTGAAACAATCCTCTATGATGCACGCCACAAGATCCCAGATGTCGCGGGACCGGGGAGGTCGCAGTATCTCAAGAGGAAGAAAGTTGCGATTCAAAGATGTGAAGAATTCATTCGCTCGGGACCCACAAACGCCCATTGGTTGGATACCTTTCTCAAGTCTAAAAAGAAAGACGATCTCGCGGATACTGTCATGCAGGCTCTCAGTTTTGTGAATAGGGTGGAAGTCAAGACTACAAAGAAAACCAAAAAGTCTACAAAATTGGTGGCTCGCAAACCCAATGACAACCAAAAAAGGACAAAATATTCAAAGTCTAATCTGGCATGGATTTACCTAAATAAAGTGGAGTGTGAAGTTCTCGAGAATAACAAGAGGTTTATGAAAGATCTTAAAAGGTACTATAGAGATATTGATGACTTAGTTAAGGATTTGTCTCCTAATTAAAATTTAAGACGTCTTACGATATCTTCAACCAGTTTTGGTGGGATTGAGTTACCAATTTGTACAATTTGTTCTTTTAAACTACCCGCAAATTTGTAGTCCGCAGGGAATCCCTGTATTTGTTGTAATTCGCATACAGTGAAAGGTCTCAGATAATAATCATCGCCCGTTTTTAAAGCAACATATAATCTCGGTTGATGATCATACGTGCATATGATAGTTTTACTTGGTTTCGTGATATCAACAATTTCACAATGAATTGGGGATATTCTCTTACCGAACGAGAACTGATACTCACTCACACGCTTATCCTTCCATGTGACACCCCGCGCCTTCTCGTGTAATGTGAGATATGGATGAACTTTTCCAACTGGCTCACCCTCTCCTAGTAATATACTATCTTCACTCACACCTGCTTCTTGTATAAGTTCTTTTGGAACCTGTAGAGCCCCTTCCATATCAAACTTGAGAATATCCCTCAACCCCACTTCATTCTCGGATGGTTCTGGAAATTCAAATGTAAAATCTTCGTCTCGAGATCCTACGATAAAAAGACGCTCCCTCTTTTGCGGAATACCATGTTCGTGTGCCTTCAAAACTTTATAATGGCACGTGTATCCAACGTCATTAAACGCCTTCACAATAATATCAATGAAGTTTTCACCATTGGATGTCTTACGATTTAAGAGACCTTTCACATTTTCACCGATTATATATTTAGGTTTAATTATCCTTACGGCTCTTACAAATTGGAGGTACAATTGACCTCTCATGTCATCTGGATTTT
>CESM01069402.1_pt1 | contig 16088 bp, 14 predicted proteins | sample 361421 | NCBI WGS metagenome assembly CESM01 (sample SAMEA2622219, study PRJEB7988) | marine metagenome | isolation source: saline water (ENVO:00002010), including | reverse complement strand
ATTTATCCACAATGTAAGAATATTGACGTTGGTTAAAGAAATTTAAAAAAAGACGTTTTGACCCCACCCATTGGTAAATTTTTTAGAAAGGTTACCAACGAAAGAAAAAAACATAGAGGATAGAAATGACAATACAAGAGTTAGAAAAGACTCAAGAAGGTGCTGGGCAAGAAGCAATTGGATCAATGCCATCTGAAGATTTAAACATTACAGCGCCAGGAAAGCTAAGGGTAATCAAAAGAAACGGCAAAGTTGTTCCGTTTGAAGAAGATAAAATCAAAGTAGCTGTTACAAAAGCTTTTCTAGCAAACGAATCTGGCAATGCGGCAGCAAGTGAAAGAATACATAGAAAAGTCGAGGAAATAACAGCCGAAGTTCAGGAAATATTCAAAAGAAGAATGCCATCGGGCGGTACTTTGCACATTGAGGAGATACAAGACCAAGTCGAACTCCAGCTAATGCGAAATGAAGAATATGTTGTAGCCAGAAAATACATTTTATACAGAGAAGAAAGAGCAGCAGAAAGAACGAAAGACGCGCCGCAGCAGACTAACATCGATGCACCAAAAATCTCTGTTACAAAAAAAGACGGGTCGCAAGTTCCACTTGATATTGATAGATTGGCCTCTGTTGTTAATCATGCATGTGATGGCTTAGAAGACGTAAGCGCCGATGCAATCTTAGAAGAGTCGGTCAAGAATTTATATGACGGCGTTTCAATCAGTGATATGAAGTCAGCTCTTGTCATGTCAGCAAGAACCAAAGTAGAACAAGAGCCTAACTATAGTTACGTAACAGCCAGAATCCTGCTGGATGAGCTTAGGAGCGAAGCCTTATCCTTTCTCGGTATAGCTGAAGAAAGTTCACATCCGGAGATGCAAGACTATTATCCAAAAGCTTTCTCAGCATACATAGATAAAGGTGTTGAATTAGAAATGTTGGATCCAGTTTTAAAAGAGTTTGACTTAAAAAAATTAGGAGAAGCCATAGACCATGACAGAGACTATCAATTCACATATCTAGGTCTGCAGACGCTTTATGACAGGTACTTTATTCATTATCAGGACACAAGGTATGAACTTCCCCAAATCTTTTTTATGAGAGTTGCTATGGGTCTAGCTGTCGAAGAAGATCAGAAAGAAGAAAGAGCTATTGAGTTTTACAGGTTGCTTTCAAGCTTTGATTATATGAGCTCAACACCAACCCTCTTTAACTCTGGCACTTTACGTCCTCAGCTCTCATCATGCTACTTAACAACTATTCCAGACGATCTAGATGGAATATTCGGAGCAATGAAAGACAACGCATTGCTATCAAAGTGGGCAGGAGGACTTGGAAATGACTGGTCGCCTGTAAGAGCATTAGGCTCATACATCAAAGGAACAAACGGCAAAAGTCAGGGTGTTGTTCCGTTCCTAAAAGTTGCTAATGATACAGCCGTTGCAGTTAATCAGGGAGGCAAAAGAAAAGGAGCTATGTGTGCATACCTAGAAACATGGCACTTAGACATAGAAGAATTCTTAGATCTCAGAAAAAATACCGGAGATGATAGAAGAAGAACTCACGATATGAATACTGCTAACTGGGTACCTGATTTGTTTATGAAAAGGGTAGAGTTAGATCAAAATTGGACTCTTTTTTCTCCTGGTGAAGCCCCAGACTTACATGATCTTACAGGTCTTGCATTTGAAAAAAGATATGAGGAATACGAAGCGTTGGCTGCTGAAGGAAAAATGGATCAACACAAAACTATTCCAGCCAAAGATCTATGGAGAAAAATGCTTACTATGTTATTTGAAACGGGGCATCCATGGATAACCTTTAAAGATTCATGTAATTTACGTTCGCCGCAACAGCATATTGGGGTGATTCACTCATCTAACTTATGCACTGAGATCACTCTCAACACAAGCAATGATGAAATAGCTGTTTGTAATCTTGGATCAGTAAACCTTCCTCAACATATGAAAGATGGTGTACTGGATGAAGAAAAAGTAAAACGTACAGTAACCACTGCTCTTCGTATGCTTGATAATGTGATTGACATAAATTATTACTCAGTAGATACAGCAAAGAACTCAAACCTTAAACATCGTCCAGTAGGAATGGGGCTGATGGGCTTCCAGGATGCACTCTATATGCAAGACGCACCCTACTGTTCTGATGCGGCCATTGAGTTTGCAGATAGAAGCATGGAGGTAATCAGTTACTATGCAATTCAAGCATCAAGCGAGCTCGCAAAAGAAAGAGGAACATACCCGTCATATGATGGCTCTCTATGGAGTCAGGGAATTTTTCCAAAAGATTCAATAGATATTCTAGAAAAGAATCGTGGCAGTGAGTTTATAAAAGTTGATAGATCTGAAACGCTGGATTGGGAAAAATTACGCGCAAAAGTAAAAAAAGATGGAATGAGAAATTCTAATGTGATGGCAATTGCACCCACAGCAACAATTTCTAATATTACCGGAGTAACTCAATCAATTGAACCTACGTATCAAAACCTATACGTTAAATCAAACCTTTCTGGCGAATTTACTATTGTAAACCCTCACCTGGTTAGAAAACTCAAGGCGTTAGACTTATGGGATGACGTTATGATTAATGACCTGAAATATTTTGAAGGTAGTTTAAGTGAAATATCAAGAATTCCTGATGATATTAAAAAACTTTTTTCCACAGCATTTGAAGTGGAGCCTCAATACATTGTTGAATCAGCAAGCAGAAGACAAAAGTGGATAGATCAAGCTCAATCATTAAATCTATATATAGGTAATGCCAACGGAAAAAAACTAGATCTTACATACAGAATGGCATGGTATTCGGGCTTAAAAACTACTTATTATCTTAGATCTATAGCAGCAACAACAACTGAAAAATCAACCATCAACCAAGGCAGCTTAAATGCAGTAAGCGCTCAGGCTGAATCAGCACCAGAAGTTCCGCATGAACTTGGTGCACCAGCACCTGTGCCAGAAGCATGCTCCTTGGATGATCCTGACTGCGAAGCCTGTCAGTAAATACGGAGAGAAAAATGTTAAATTGGGATGAATACAATAAAGAAGAGACTCAGGTAGCACCTGCAATCAAAAACACAGCACCAGAGGCACCTAAACATGTTGAGCCTGTAGCTCAGCTTGAGCCTAAAGCTGAGACCACAACTGCAGCTGTTGAGGCAGGATCAAGAGCAGAGGCAGCTAGAAAAGCTATGGAGACCTTTGATGCATCGGAAGGTGTAAAAGAGCTGGATGAAATGCACAATGGCAGAGTTCAAGTTGATGATAAGGCTATGATCAATTGTAAAGCTGACCTTAATCAATTGGTTCCATTCAAATATGACTGGGCTTGGCAAAAGTATCTCGACGGAAGTGCTAATCATTGGATGCCACAAGAAGTTAATATGACTGCAGATATAGCTCTATGGAAATCAGAAGATGGTTTGACTGATGATGAAAGAACAATAGTCAAGAGAAATCTTGGGTTCTTTTCTACTGCAGACTCCTTAGTCGCAAATAATCTGGTTCTCGCTCTTTATAGATTGGTAACAAATCCTGAATGCCGGCAATATATATTAAGACAGAGCTTGGAAGAAGCTATACATACTCATGCATATCAGTACTGCATCGAATCACTTGGTATGGATGAGGGAGAAATATTTAATATGTATAGAGAAATCCCAAGTGTTGCTAAAAAGGCAGCCTGGGGTTTGAAATACACTCAACAAATTTCTGATCCAACCTTCCAAACTGGAACAACTGAAACTGATAAGCAGCTCTTAAGAAATCTAATAGCATTCTATTGTGTACTTGAGGGCATATTCTTTTATTGTGGTTTTACCCAAATCTTATCGATGGGAAGACGAAATAAGATGACAGGAACTGCTGAACAATTTCAATACATTTTGAGAGATGAATCTATGCATGTAAATTTTGGAATTGATGTTATTAATCAAATTAAAATTGAAAACCCACACCTTTGGGACGAAGAGATGAAAGCTGAGGCTGCGCAGATGATTCTTGAAGGAACAGAGCTTGAGATTCAGTACGCAAGAGACACTATGCCTAGAGGTGTTCTAGGAATGAATGCTTCCATGATGGAAGAATACCTACAATTCATCGCCAATAGAAGGTTAACTCAAATTGGGTTAGATGAAGAGTTCAAGGGAGCGACTAATCCCTTCCCTTGGATGTCAGAGATCATGGATCTTAGGAAAGAAAAGAACTTCTTTGAGACTAGGGTAATTGAATATCAAACAGGTGGTGCTTTAAACTGGGAGTAACCCATCAACTTGACGATTAGATCGATATAATTCTTCTCCCTAGGCTATAATTACAGCATCATAAACTAGGGGAAGATTCACATGACTGACGCTCATCAGCCAACAAAAGGTTATCGCACTTTTGTTCTAATACTGCTCACTGTTGTCTATGGATTTAATTTTATTGATCGACAAATTGTAGGAATCTTAGCTCCTTTTATTCAAGAGGACCTTAATCTAACTAATACAGAATTAGGATTATTAATAGGCTTAGCATTTGCAATATTCTATACAACTGTTGCCATCCCAATCGCTTGGTTAGCAGATAGATATAACAGAGTTAATATACTATCGTTGGCTCTTGCGACATGGAGTGGGTTTACAGCATTAACCGGCCTAGCAACAAATTTTATTCAGATCGGCCTTGCTAGAATGGGAGTTGGTATTGGTGAAGCAGGGGGAAGCCCACCATCTCATTCAATTATCTCTGACATGTATCCAAAAGAAGAAAGGGCCAGCGCTCTAGGGGTATATGCTATGGGTATACCGCTCGGCATTATGGCTGCTTACTTTGTTACTGCTGCCCTTATAGGAGCATCCAGCGAGGATGTAAATTGGAGAGAAATATTTGTTTTCTTGGGCGTTACAGGAATTCTTTTAGCCATAGTGGTTAAGTTAACAATACGCGAACCTATTCGTGGAGCAATGGAATTTAGCGATCAAAGGGAAATTGCAAAACCCCCCTTTTTAGAATCTCTCAAAACTCTTCTTAAGATTCCAGCATGGTGGGCAATGTGCTTTGGTATTGCCTTTGGATCCTTTGTTTCATATTCTAAGTCTGCCTTTCATACCAAATATCTAGTTACTTTGGATCCAAGTTTTGATTTCCAGACCCTGGTTATTATTCTAGGTTTTGTAAACGGTCTCACTTATGCAGGTGGAGCATTCTTTGGAGCAAGGCTAGCGGATAGCTGGGGCAAAAAAGATATCAGAGCTTATGGGTGGCTTCCAGCCATATCAATTGCGCTTTGTCTGCCTCTGGGAATTGCGGCATGGTGGTCAACTTCTGTTGAGATGAACCTAGTATTCACATCATTGTTTTTAATCTTTATGGGAATATACCTGGGACCAAGTTTTGCAATTGCACAAACTTTAGCTCCAATCCATATGCGTGCTATGTCCACTGCCCTTTTCTTTTTTATTTTAAATATGATTGGTTTGGGACTTGGACCAAGTATTTCAGGCTGGATGATTGATATATTTAAAGCTAACAATGGTGAGGTTGAATCCATTAGATATGCCATGACAGTAACATCACTTGTATTTATTCCATCAATTATTAGCTTTTTAGTTGTTGCGCGTAAACTTCCCGAAGATTGGGCAACTGCTGAGAAAAATAATCTTGAATTAGCAAAAAGTGAGCCCTCATGATTGAGAGTTTTTTACAATATGGACAATGGGTAATCTTGGTGTTGAGTATCCTAAGTTTAGCTTTGGTAAGCTCAGTTAAACATGAGACTCGACTAAATGGTTATATTTTGACAGGCATCAGTAGGTTTGCTGGTGCAGTTGTTTTCCTATTTGTTGATCTGCCTGCATTTGTTATAGCTAATCTCATACAAACTTATATTGCATTTAAAGGCTATTACAATAATAAAAAATCTGGCGAAGAACAAAATTTAGCCACCAAAAAGGAAGTATAGATATGAAGCTTTACAACAACAAAATGGCAAATAGCCCACGAAAAGTAAGAATGTTCTTGGCTGAAAAAAATATTACTGATATTGAAATGATTGACATTGATCTAATGAAAGGTGAGCACAAAACCCCTGAATATCGTGCCCTGGCTCCAAATTCACGAATTCCAGCGCTTGAACTTGATGATGGTACCGTCATCATGGAATCAACAGCTATATGTAGATATCTTGAATCTCTTTACCCAGAACCAAACTTGTTTGGAGAAAGTCCAATGGAAATTGCTTCAATTGAAATGTGGCAAGCCAGAATTTATAACGAACTTATGATACCTTTAGCAATGGGTTTTAGGCACCTTCATCCAGCAATGTCTAGCTTAGAAACACAAAATAAGGACTATGGAGAGACACAAAAAAGCATTGGAATAAAATCACTCAAATATTTTAACGGCGTGCTTTCAGAATCCGAATTTGTTGCTGGTGAAAGATATACTTTTGCTGATATTCAAATGATTACAACAACTGATTTTTTTATTGGACTTAACCAACTAAATCTTGGAGATTACCCTGAAATTGAAAGGCACACCCGATTAATGTCATCAAGACAAAGTTTTTCTGCTTAAGCTTTATCGGCCTGTTCAAGAATTTTAATAGTTTGCTCAGGTCCACTAAACAATTCTCTTGCATCATCTAGATCAGAGACTGAATCCCAACCAGCTGCTATATTCTCAGGAGTCATTTCATCGCCAGTTCCTAGAGCTAGGCCCATTGTTTCTAAAATCCTGAATCTGGTAAATACACCGGCGCCAGCGCCAATAATTGCTCCATTTTGACTTTCTTCACTAGCAAGATAAATCACCGCTGGAGTTACATACTCAGGTAAAAATCTCTCTCCAATGCCCTCCGGCATTAAAGATTCTGTCATTCTCGATAAAGCAACTGGGGAAACGGCGCTTGAGAAAACATTATATTTTTGCCCCTCTATCTTTAAGCAATTCATTAAACCGATCATACCCATTTTTGCTGCACCGTAGTTTGTTTGACCAAAGCTCCCCACAAGCCCGCCTGATGATGTGGTAAAAATTATTCTGCCAAAATTTTGCTCTCGCATAATTGGATAAACAGCATGGGATGCATAAAAGCTGCCTTGAAAGTGCACATCCATGACTTGATTAAATTCTTCGATTGTAACCTTATGAAAACTTTTATCTCTTAAAATTCCTGCGTTGTTAACCAAAATATCTATTCGGCCCCATTTCTCCATGGTTTCAGCAACCATTTTAGATACGCCTTCTTGATCAGCGACGCTAGAACCATTTGCTATTGCCTCTCCGCCCTCAGCTTTAATCTCTTCTACAACCGCATTTGCTGCATCGCTAGAACCTCCAGAGCCATCAACAGCACTTCCAAGATCATTAACAACAACTTTTGCTCCTCTCCTTGCAAACTCGAGAGCATGTTGCTTTCCAAGCCCTCCGCCTGCACCTGTTACGATTGCTACTTTGTCATCAAATCTTATGGTCATAATTTTCTCCGTATAATATATTTTAACTAATTTGAACCTGAAAAAATGGAGTCGGGTTGAAAATTTTTATCTTTTATTAGACTCATCTCAAGTTTAAAACCATTACCAAGAGCTTTTTTGAACAACATAAATTGCTTAGATTGGTTCACGCTATCAACCGCTATTAAATGCCCTTCTTTACCATAGCAAGCAACAAATTCAGCTGAATCAATATCACCAATAATATGACATTCGTCATAACCGCTTGATAAACCTGCCATTTGCAATTTCAAATCATATTGGTCAGACCAAAACCATGGCATTTCGCTATTAAAAAGATCATTCCCAACAATTGAGGAAGAAGCAACTTTTGATTGCGCAAGAGCATTTGGCACACTTTCAAGTCGAAATTCCCTATTAAAAAGAGTATTAAATGATGAGGTGCAGTCACCCACAGCAAGGATATGTGGAATAGAAGTTCTGCAATATTGATCTGTCTTGATCCCATTGTCGCACTCTAAACCAATTGAATCTGCAAGTTGTATATTGGGGATTGCTCCTATGCCCACTAAAACCATATCAGCAGAAATGCTCTGACCAGATTCCAACGATACTGTATTAATCAGTTTATTTTCAGCATTTAAACTGCTAACCCTGGCATTACAAATAATTTCGACACCTTTTTTTGTATGAAAATCATTATAAAACCTTGATACATCAGGGCTTGTGACCCTCTGAAGAATACGTTCCTCTGCCTCTAAAATAGTCACATTAAGACCTAACTCAATCATTGCAGAGGCTACCTCTAGACCTATATAGCCTCCACCAATCAATACTATATTTTTAGATGAACCAATTGATTTTTGTATAGATAAAACATCTGTTATCTGCCTCAAATAAAACAAGTTTTTAGCATCAGCATTTTCCATAGGTAGCAATCTTGGAGATGCTCCAGTTGCAAAAACTAAATAATCAAAATCAAATGATGTATCTTTTGCGTTAGCATGGTTTGATTCTAGGTCAATGGTATTGATTCTAGTATTCAGATTAATAGAGATATTTTGCTCTTCATAGAAGTTAGAAGATTTAAAGCTTAGCTTTTCAATAGCTATATTTTGTTTTAAGAAATCTTTAGACAGCGGGGGTCTATGATAAGGAAGGTAACTCTCATCACTGATAATAGTAATGTCTCCATCAAAACCATCTTTTCTTAATGCAAAGGCTGTATTAGCTCCAGCATGTCCTCCTCCAACGATTAATACTTTACTCATTGAATTGACCAATTGGATTTAATGAAAACATATTTATACTAACTCTCTTATGAAGAATGAAATTGTATCTCACAACGATCTAAAAATTCGAATCGAAGAGAATTTTTTTAATCCAATTGATTCCGATGAATTTCTTACAAAACTAATATCAAAACTATCCTGGGAATCAATGGTAATTAAAATGTTTGGAAAAGATACGACTATCCCTAGATTGCAATGCTGGATAGGTGACGAGGGATGTGACTATAAATATTCAGGCAAAAAATTAAATCGACAAAACTGGACCAAAGATTTAACAATGATTCGAAAGAAAATACACAAAGAATTGAAAATGGATTTTAACTCTGTTCTTGTAAATTATTATCGAGATGGAAAAGATTCAATGGGATGGCATTCTGATGATGAGAAGGAGCTAGGCCCCAGTCCAACCATTGCCTCAATTTCCTTTGGCAGTGAGAGAGATTTGGTATTCAGGAATAAAATCAACAAAGAGACCCTTTCGATTCCTCAGGCTCATGGCTGCTTAATATTGATTGATGGTAAAACTCAAAAAAATTGGCAACATTCAATAAAAAAGACACGAAAAGTCATTGGTCCACGAATTAATTTGACGTTTCGGAATATAATAGAAAAAAATAATTTTTAAGGATTGTTATGAAAGATAGAGTCAAAGTTGTTGTAACTGGTGCTGCGGGTCAGATCAGTTATTCTTTAATACCAAGATTGGTAGATGGACATACCTTTGGAGATAAGATTGTTGATCTCGAATTAGTAGAAATCCCACAAGTAGTAGATAAGTTAGAGGGTCTAGTAATGGAACTAGAAGATTCTAATTTTCCAAATATGGGAAATGTAAATTACACAGCAAACTTTGAAGAAGCTGCAAAAGATGCAGACTGGTTCCTCTTAGTGGGAAGCATCCCTAGAGGAATAGTATTCAATGGCAAAAAAATTGAAGAACGTGCTGACTTGCTGCAAATAAATGGTGGTATTTTTGTTGGCCAGGGTCAAGCAATTGGTAAATTTGGTAAACCGGATGCAAAAATCTTGGTAGTTGGCAATCCTGCTAATACCAATGCATTAATTGGAAGGCATGCAGCTAATAATGAATCTCAATTATGGATGGCAATGACAATGTTAGATTCAAGCAGAGCAAGATCAGTCTTGTCTAAAAAACTTAATGTTGCTATTGGAGAAATCAACAAAATGATTATTTGGGGCAATCATAGTCCAACTATGTATCCTGATTTTGAAAACATCATGGTCAATGGATCGCCAGGAAAAGATCTAATTGATGATATGAATTGGATTGAAAACAAATTCTTACCAATTGTTCAACAGCGAGGTAAGGCTGTTATTGATTCACGAGGTGCCTCCTCAGCAACTTCAGCTGCAAAAGCTGCTTTAGACACTGTTATGGCTTGTGAGAGTCCAACTCAATCTGGTGAATGCTTTAGTGCAGCTGTGATTTCAGATGGAAGCTATGACCTTCCTGAGGGGATCATTTGTGGCATGCCTTTAATGACTACTTCAGAAGGAAAAGTTGAGATTGTACGAGATATTGTATTATCTGATTTCGCCAAGGAAAAGATAAGAATTTCAACTAATGAGCTCATTGATGAGAGAGCTGCTGTTGAGGACCTTTTGACATAAATGAATAAAAGTGGGTTAAATGATTTTCTTCTGGAAGTCATTCACAACGAAAAAGTTACATCAGTTTTAGCCATAACAACAAAAGATTTGAGCTCCTTTGCAAAGCTTTCTGAAGATTCTTTAAAAAGTTTATCAATTATAAATCTTACTCATCTAGACTCTAACAAAGTTGAGTCATGTGACCTGTGCATAATCTTTGATGACATGCCTATATCAAAAACTCAGATTGGTATAGTGAAGAATATTCTTGCTCAAAAAATATTAATTTTAAAGTCAAAAAAAGATGATAAAGAACATCAAAACTTTTTAGAGCTAGGTTTTACTCAAGATGTTGAGGTCACTCAATCAAGAGTCTATTCCTATAACCTAAAAACTTATAATAATAAACGAGGTTGGAATAATCCTGATGGTTGGGCCAATCCAGAAAACTTTGAAAAATTTAGATGGTAATTTCTTTAAATTACCTTAGTTTCATCCTCTCTGGCTTTCTTTGCTTGAAGCTCTGCAAACTCTGTATGAAGACCTCTGGCATAGATCATTACAGCAACCAAAAAATATAGAAAGAAAAAATCATAGCTAGTTAAAAAGTTATAAGTCGCATGAATTCCTATTGGAAAGATTATGCTTTTAATTAAAAATTGCCTGGAGTGGGTAAAAGAATATAAACCAAAAAAATAACCCATGATAATGCCGCAGGTTGCATGCAATGGGATTGCGCTTATCGCTCTCATAATTGACAGAGAAAAAGAATCAACTTCAAAATTTCCTTGATACACATATGAAATATTTTCAAAAGTTGCAAAACCTAGTGAAACTATAACTCCATAAACAATTGCATCCATTGGCTCATTAAATGCACTTTTAGGTCTGATATAAAAATATAGAACTAAAAACTTTAATGTTTCTTCTGTAAATCCAGCGCGATATGAATATTCATAAGATGGGATCAGGAGATGATTTAGCTCTGCTGCAGGAAAACATATGATAACTCCAGCAAAGAAAGTCTTTATAACTAAGTCAGTAGGCTCTCTGAATCTATCTGAATAGATTATGGCAATGACAATGAATAAAGGGACCCCGATAGTAATGAGCAAAGTAAGATACATACTTAAAGAGTTAGGACTTTAATTGAGGAAATAAAATGACATCTCGTATTGAGCTTTGATTGGTTAACATCATAACTAATCTATCTATCCCCACACCAACCCCTACAGCAGGAGGCATACCATGCTCCAAAGCAGTAATATAGTCTTCATCGAAACCCATAGCCTCATCATCACCATCTGCTTTTGCTTTAACCTGCTCCTTGAATCTTTCTGCCTGATCGTCTGGATCATTTAACTCACAAAAACCATTAGCAATTTCTTTTCCACCAATAAATAATTCAAACCTGTCCGCAATTAATGGGTTTTCATTGTTTCTTCTTGAAAGAGGCGAAACCTCAACAGGATACTCTGTAACAAAAGTTGGTTGAATGAGATTTGCTTCAACTGATTTTTCAAAAATTTCTAATAAAATCTTTCCTGCCCCCCATGAGTCCTTATATGACAAGTTGATTGTTTTAGAGTAACTTCTAAGTTTATCCAGACTTGTTAAATCATCAACGCTTAGATCGGGGTTGTGTTCTAACACTAGATCATTAAGAGTTTTGATTGAAAAATGAGAAAGGTCTATTTTGTCGCCATCCCATTCTATTTGATCATTATTTCCAATTGCCTCTGATGCTGACTGAATAATACTCTTAGTGAAGTCTATTGTTCCATTAAATGAAGCAAAGGCTGCGTAAAACTCTAACATTGTAAACTCAGGATTGTGCCTCGTTGACAGGCCTTCATTTCTGAAGCTTCTGTTAATCTCAAACACCTTATCAAAACCACCAACGAGAAGTCTTTTAAGGTGCAACTCAGGCGCAATTCTTAAAAAGAGCTCCCTATCAAGAGCGTTATGTTGAGTAATGAAGGGTTTAGCTACAGCTCCACCAGGTATAGAATGCATCATAGGAGTTTCTACTTCTAGAAAATCATCTTCCAGCATTGAAGCTCTTATGGATGAGACAATTTTAGAGCGTTTAATAAAGATCTCCTTTGACTCAGGGCTGCTCATTAAATCTAGATATCGTTGGCGATATTTAATTTCAATATCAGTTAAGCCTTTATGCTTTTCTGGCATAGGTCTAAGCGATTTCGTAATTAAGATGATTGAATGAGCTTCAACTGTCAGTTCTTCTGTTTTAGTTTTAAATAAGTCGCCAGTTATGCCGATAATGTCTCCAAGGTCCCAAGATTTAAAATTTTTATATAACTCTGGATCAATATTATTCTTGCTAATGTAAGCTTGTATATCGCCTGAACCATCTCTGATTGTTACAAAACTGGCATTGCCCATAATCCTCTTAAGAACTATTCTTCCAGCCACAGCTAAATTAGTAATCTTTTTATCTTCCAGCGCTTGTTTACTCAGATGCCCATGAGAATCATGCAATTCTTGGGCTTTATCAGTAGGAGTGTAATTATTTACATAAGCTATATTTTGATCTCTAAGCTCATCAAGCTTTCTTCTTCTTTCTTCTAAGATAGAAGCTTCACCGCCAATATTTGAATCACTCATTTATACTCCCTGGGTTAGACTAGCTTTAATAAAAATATCTATATCTCCATCTAGGATTGAGGAGATATTACCACTTTCAACGTTGGTTCTTAAGTCTTTAATGCGAGATTGATCTAAAACGTATGAACGAATTTGGCTACCCCAACCAATATCAGACTTACTGTCTTCCAATACCTGCTGTTCATCCTTCTGCTTTTGTAATTCTAGCTCATAAAGTTTTGATTTAAGTTGTTTAAAAGCATTATCTTTATTTTTATGCTGAGATCGATCATTTTGACACTGCACAACCGTACCTGTTGGAACATGAGTTAAACGTACTGCTGAATCTGTTTTATTAACATGTTGGCCACCAGCTCCAGAGGCTCTATAAGTATCTATTCGAACATCAGCAGGATTTAATTCAACCTCAATTGATTCATCAATTTCTGGAGAAATGAAAACGGATGCAAAAGATGTATGTCTTCTACTGCCAGAGTCGAAAGGTGACTTCCTTACCAACCTATGCACTCCAGTTTCAGTTCTAAGCCATCCATACGCATAACTACCTTTTATCAGCAACGATGCTGATTTTATTCCAGCAACTTCTCCAGGGGAATGTTCAATTACAGAAACAGAAAATTCATGCTTTTCAGCCCATCTTGTATACATTCTAAGAAGCATATCTGCCCAATCTTGAGCCTCAGTTCCGCCTGAGCCAGATTGGATGTCAATGAATGCTGAGTTAGGATCCATTTTATTAGAGAACATTCTATTAAACTCTAAATCTTCTACGCTGGAGATGAGAGTCAAAGTTTCTTCATTGATTTCGTTAATAGAAGCATCGTCTGATTCTTCAATTGCAATATCTAGAAGATCAAGATTATCCTTGATAGCCTCATCAACTGATAGAAAAAGATTTAAAAATTTTTCTAGATTGGCTTTTTCTTTGTTAAGAGTTTGGGAGAGATCTAAATTAGACCAAGTGGACTCATCAGATAACCTGGTATTAATGTTCTCTAGAGAGCTTTCTTTGTTAGCAACGTCAAAGATGCCCCCGGAGATCATTCATGCGATCTCGGAGATCATTAAGGGTTGATTTAATTTCACCTGTTTCCATAGATTTGCATTTTAGTATCTTTAAGGAATCTATGAAACAGTTAATATCATAAAGATTAGCTTAGATGGATAAAAATTTACTGCTATAAAGTCAAAATGTGCTTACTTTGCTTCTCTGATCATGGGAAATGCAGGTGGAGAGTCCTCAAATTGAACTCTGCCAATTTCAACAAAACCGTGTCTCTCATACAAAGCCTTATTCTGCTCATTGGATGCTTCTAAATAAGCTCTATCCCCTCTTTCATCAATCATCTGTAATGCTTCTTTTAGCAAAAAAGACCCTATACCTTTTCTTTGTTGCGCTGGATCAACAGCAATGAATGATAAGTACCAAGCATCTTCGGGATGATATTTCTCAAATTCCTCAAAAAACTTTGCAACTACCTCAATACGATCAGAGGGAATGTATTCAAAAGTTGGTTCCAGGGAAGAATTATCAAACTCAACCCCTGGTGGATGCCAGAGAGACGATCCATAGAAATTTTCTTCTGAATAAACAATATTGTTTTCAAAAGCAATTTTTGAAAATTCTTCCATCCATATGTCAAAGCATTTTAAGAATGATGATGCATCAGGAAAAACCCATCTCAATAATGCATCTGATGCAAAACCTAACTTGAGAACTCCCTTCACTCTCTCTAAATCAGTGATTGATGCTTTTACTATCTTTGGTATGTTCATAAAATAATATTTAGTTATTAAGGTTAATAAAGTTGATGATTTGATTGTAATCAGCATCAAAGGTATGAAGGCTCTCCTCTTTTTGAAATAAGCCTTTTAATGCTGCAGGTAAAAAGTTTATTTCTATGCCTAACTCTTCGTAAATTTTAGGAAATTTAGCCGGGTGAGCAGTAGATAGGACAACATAGGGGTTCCCTTGATCGCTTTTTCTTAATGCCTCGGATGCTGCAACAGCGGTATGAGGATCTAAGATATAACCATATGATTGATGAATTTCTTGAATAATTTTTTTTGTATCCAAATCATTAACTTTACTTGAAGAAAAAAGTTTTTCTTTCTTTTGCCAGGTTTTACTATTTAGCTCTATGGGATTAGTTGGAAAATTATCAAACATTGCAGCGCATTTAGCTGAATCTCTATCCAAGAAGAAATCATATATCAATCTTTCAAAATTACTCGCGACGCTTATATCCATACTAGGAGAAACAGTTTCATGAACAATTTGCTTTGAGTAATCGTTATCACTAAAGAAACGATGCAAGATGTCATTATTATTAACAGCGACAGAAATTTTGTTGATTGGAAGCCCCATTTTATGGGCTGAGTAGCAAGCAAATACATTGCCAAAATTGCCTGTTGGGATGGAAAAATTTATATTTCCTTTATTGTGTAATTGATTGTAGGCATAAAAGTAATAACAAATTTGACCAATAATTCTGGTCCAATTTATTGAATTAACTGCTAATAAATATTGATCAGTATTTAAAAAATCACGTTTTTTGAATGCAAGCTTTACCAAATCTTGGCAATCATCAAATGTTCCGTTAATTCTAAGAGCAAAAACATTTGAAGCTTTAATGGTGCTCATTTGCCTTCGTTGAACTTCAGACATATTGCCATTTGGAAGCATAATAAAGCTCTTAATTCTGTCATAACTCCTGCATGCATCAATTGCAGCTGAGCCAGTGTCGCCGGATGTTGCTCCAAGCACAATTGCAGTTTTATTTTCAGACTCTAAGACCTGATTAAAAAAAGCTGCAGCTAGCTGCAATCCAAAATCTTTGAATGCTGCGGTGGGACCATGAAAAAGCTCAAGAATTGCAACTGAATTAAATTCTTTTATGCCAATGAGGTCTTGATGTTCAAAATCATGCCAAGTAGATTCAACTATGCCTATCGTCTCATCATGAGAGAAAGATGATGAGGTAAATAATGGCACGATGCATTTAGCTATATCTACAAATGATGTTTTAGATTTAATTTCATCTAAATCAACTTGCGGCCAATAATCTGGCATAAAGAGACCGCCATCCTCAGCAAGACCT
>CESM01108243.1_pt1 | contig 16110 bp, 13 predicted proteins | sample 361421 | NCBI WGS metagenome assembly CESM01 (sample SAMEA2622219, study PRJEB7988) | marine metagenome | isolation source: saline water (ENVO:00002010), including | reverse complement strand
TTTATTATTGTTGGTGGTATAAATACAATTTTTAGTTATGGTGTCTATTGGGGCCTTCTTCAATTAGATTTTTATTTTGCAATCGCTACATTTTTTTCTACAATATTTGGAATTATATTTAATTTTTTTACAACAGGAAGGTTAGTATTTAAAACAAAAAATAATAGTCTTTTTTATAAATTTGTATTTGTTTATGGTTTTCTGTACCTTATATCTACAAGTGGGGTTGCTTTTATCCATTATTTAGATATAAGTTATGAAATTGCTGGATTAATAATGGTTATTCCTTGTGCAGCAATTAGTTTTTTATTAAATAAAAATTGGGTATTTAAAAAATGAAAAAAAAGATAACTATACTTACTCCTACATACAATGAAGTAGATAATATTAATGAGTTGTATAGTCGAATTTCCAAAATAACTAAAAAAAATCATAAATATGATTTTGAACATTTATTTATTGATAATTCATCTAGTGATGGATCTATTAACAAGATTAAACAAATAGCTAAAAAAGATAAAAAAGTTAAAGCGATATTAAATACTAGAAATTTTGGAATTGTTGATTCTATGATGCATGCATTTAAACAACTTGACACAGATGCTTGTATCCATATAGCCTCGGACCTTCAAGATCCGCCTGAAGTTATTCCTGATTTAATTAAAAAATGGGAAGAAGGTTTTAAAATAGTGATTCTTATTAAAAAAACATCAGAAGAAGCAAAATTTATGTTTTTTATAAGGAAACTTTATTACCGTTTCTTATCTTTAATCTCAGAAACGCCTCCAATAGAAAACTCTACTGGTAATGGCTTAATTGACCGAAAGGTAATAGAAATTTTAAAGGGCATCAAAGACCCTATTCCTTTCTTTAGAGGTCTTCTAGTAGAAATTGGTTTTCCAATCGGTAAAGTGTATTTCAAACAACATAAAAGAGAACAAGGCGCAACAAAAAATAGTTTATATGGCCTTTATGAGCTTGCTTTGGTGGGCATTACTAATCACTCAAAAGTTCCAATAAGAATCTTATCTATATTTGGATTTATTTTATCTATTTTAAGTTTTATTCTTGCCATCATCTATTTATTTTTAAAATTTTTTTATTGGGAAGATTTCGAAGCTGGTATAGCTCCAGTACTAATTGGCTTATTCTTTTTTGGTTCAATACAAATGTTTTTTTTAGGTTTAATTGGTGAATATATTGCTGTAATCCATAGTAGAGTTCGTGACAAACCCCCGGTTATTGAGTCAGAGCGAATAAACTTTTAAACGTGATTATATGAGATAATTTTTTTAAATTTAAATAGGACTGATTATTAAAAATGTCTAATATATTAAAAGATTTAATTGTTCTTGAGATAGCAAATAATCACATGGGAGATGTAGAACATGGTATTAATCTAATTAATCATTACTCAAAAATTTGTAACAAATTTAAACATCTTAATTTTGCATTTAAATTTCAATATAGAGATCTTGAAACTTTTATACATAAATCTTTAAAGAATGATCTTAATAACCACTATGTAAAAAGATTCTCTGAAACCAAACTAACTGAAGATAATTTTAATACGTTAATTCAAAAAGTTAAATCTAATGGATTTCAATCTATAGTTACTCCATTTGATAATAATTCTTTAAAATTAATACTAAAACAAGACATAGATATTCTTAAAATTGCTAGCTGTTCATTTACGGATTGGCCTCTACTTGAAGATATAGTTAAAATAAATAAACCAATAATTGCCTCTACTGCTGGTGCATCCGAAGCTGATATTGATAATGTAATTTCATTTTTTAAAAATAGAGAAAAGAATTTTGCAATAATGCATTGCGTAGCAGAATACCCAACAAAAAATAAGAATCTGAATTTATCTCAGATTGATTATCTTAAAAATCGCTTTCCGGATACTACTATTGGTTATTCTACTCATGAAGATCCAAGTAATTTTAACTTTATTTCAATGGCAGTTGCAAAAGGAGCTAAAATTTTTGAAAAACATGTTGCACTCCCAACAAATCAATATCCAATCAATAAATATTCGGTTAATCCTGAACAATTTGAACAATGGTTAAATTCATTATCTCTTGCAATCGAAGTTTGTGGGCAAGGCATCAAAAGAAGTCCTAATAATAATTCGGAACAGAATAGTTTAAATTCTTTAAGGAGAGGAATTTTTGCTAAGAAAAAAATTAATAAAGGGGATACTATATTAAATAAAGATATTTATTTTGCATTCCCTCCTAGTAAAAATCAATTTACTGCTAATGATTTTTCTAAATATTCATCATTTAAAGCAATAAATGAAATAAATATAGATGAAGCAGTTACAAAAAATAATTCATCCATTACCCATCAAAGGTTGTTGTTAGAACAGATTACTAAAAAAGTTAATAAAATAATTACAGCTGCTGAAATAAAGCTCCCATCTTCCATCCAAATGGAAATATCGCATCATTACGGCCTTGAAAAATTTAATGAATTTGGCATGGTTATTTTTACTTTAATTAATCGTGCATATTGTAAAAAATTATTAATCTCCTTGCCTGGTCAAGTGCATCCAGCTCAATACCATAAGAAAAAAGAAGAATCATTTTTACTAGTATATGGAGACTTGACTTTAACTATTGATAATAAAGATATTGAAATGGGATTAGGTGAAATTATTACAATTGAAAAAGGAGTAATACATAAATTCTCAAGTAAAACAGGATCTATTGTAGAAGAAATATCAGATACTCATAACGCAGATGATTCGTACTATATCGATGATAAAATAACTCAAAATAAAAATAGGAAAACTATTATAAATTTTTATAAAAATTTATAATAGTTACTAAACACTTTATGCAAAAAATTCGAGTTGCAGATTATGTAGCATCATTTATTAAAAAAATTGGAGTAGATTGTATTTTTATGGTTCCAGGTGGCGGGGCTATGTTTTTAAATGATGCTATTAAATGTAAAAAAGGATTAGATTTCGTTGCAAATCACAACGAACAAGCTTCGTCAATTTCTGCAGAAGCATATTCTAGAGTTACTGAAAATATTGGGGTTGGCATTTTTACAACAGGACCTGGATCAACTAATGCAATCACTGGAGTAGCAGGCGCTTGGATTGAATCTGTTCCATTAATGATTATATCTGGACAAGTTAAAACATCAGATCTAAAAGGTAAATCTGGAGTTAGGCAAATGGGTCCTCAAGAAGTTGACATAATTTCAATAGTCAAACCAATTACTAAGTATGCAATAACAATTAAAAATCCAAAAAATATAAGATTAGAACTTGAAAAGTCATACTATTTAGCAACAACAGGTAGAAAAGGGCCTGTTTGGATCGATATACCTCTTAATATTCAAGCATCATTAATTAAACAGAATGAACTTATCGGATTTAAAAAAATTAATAAAAAATATCCAAACAAAATATTTAATAAATATAATGAAATTATTAATCTGATTAATTCTTCAAATAGACCAATTATTTTAGCTGGCCATGGAATTAGACTATCCAAAGCGTCTGTTGAATTTAAAAAATTATACAATGCTTTAAAAATACCAGTTGTAACAACTTGGAATGCTATGGACCTTATTCCAAATTCAAATAATTTAAATATTGGTAAGCCAGGGACAGTAGCACTTAGAGCCCCCAACTTTGCAATTCAAAATGCCGATTTATTAATTTCCATTGGAGCAAGACTTGATAATGTAGTAACTGCTTATAATCAACAAAATTTTGCTAAAAATGCTAGAAAAATAATTGTAGATATAGATGCTAATGAATTAAATAAATTTAAAATAAAACTTGATCTTAAAATTCAATTAGATGCAAAAATGTTTATTAGTAATTTAAATAAAAAAATAAAAAATAAAAAAATAAAAAAATTTAACGATTGGATTACAAAATGTAATGACTGGAAAAATAGATATGCAATTAATGATGGAAAACCTTTCCCTAAAAATGAAAAAATTAGTCATTTACGTTTAATTGATGCTTTTTCAAAATACTTACCCAAGAATGCATTAATTGTTACTGGAAGTTCAGGCTTAGCTATAGAATCATTTTATATGGCATTTAAAAATAAACCTGGGCAAAGAATCTTTTTAACATCAGGTTTAGGTGCAATGGGTTATGGACTGCCTGCATTAATTGGTGCATTACATTCTAAGAAATATAAAGAAATAATATGTATTGAAAGTGATGGTAGCTTTTTAATGAATCTTCAAGAAATTTTAACTTTAAAATTATCTAAAAAGCCATTTAAATTATTTATTCTTAATAATAAAGGTTATGCATCAATAAGAAATACGCAAAAAAATTATTTTAATGGGAGATATATTGCAACTGGTCCAGAATCAAATTTATATCTTCCTGATATTCCAAAACTAGTTAAATCAATTGGTATCAATTCAATTACAATCAAAAATTCAGAAGATTTAAATAAAGGAATTCAAAAAGCTTTAAAAAGTAAGAATTCTATTATCTGTGATATATCATTACTTCCTAATGATTCATTATGGCCAAAAGCTTCAGCAATCCCTTTATCTAATGGATCTATGCTTTCTATGCCATTAGAAGATATGACTCCACTTTTATCAAGAAAACAATTGAGAGCTGAGATGTTATACCCTTTAAATCCAGCCTCTAAAAAAATTAAAAATTAAATGAAACCTGAAGCTAAATGCAGATCATGTGGAGCTAAGTTGTTTATCCCTCCACTTTTGTCTTATAAGAACTCCCCTATTTCTGCGCAAGATTTTCATGAAGACCCTAACCGAACTAATAATAATGTTAATCTTGATATATACCAGTGCCCTAAATGCAGTTTAGTTCAGCATGTATTAGCTCCTGTTTCTTATTACAAAGAAGTGATTCGCGCTGTATCTGTTTCAAAAAAAATGAAAGAATTTAGAATAAAACAATTCAAAGAATGGATAAAATTAAATAATCTAGCTGGTAAAAAATACATTGAAATTGGATGTGGAACTGGAGATTATCTTGAAATTATAAATAAACTAGGAATGCAAAAAGTATCAGGTTTAGAATATTCTGATAAAAATATTTCTGTATGTAAAACAAAAAATATAGAAGTAACTAAAGGCTATTTAGATAATAGTTTAGTAACAGATAGCCAAAATCTTTATGATGCATTTGGTATTTTTAGTTTTATGGAACATTGGCCTAATCCATCTCAGTCATTGAGTATCCTATGGGATTTATTAGCAAAAGAGGCCTATGGGATTATCGAAGTGCCTAACTTTGAGATGATTCAAAAAAAAGGGCTTTATACAGAATTTGTTGCTGATCATATTTTTTATTTTAATAAAACTTCTATTGCAATTCTTTTAGAAAATAATGGATTTGAAATTATTGCCATTAAAACTATTTGGCATGATTATATTTTATCTGTTGAAGTAAAAAAAAGAATACCTATTTCAACTGACAATTTCAATGAAAAATATAATTTATTAAATAATGAATTATCTGATTACGTTAAAAGATTTAACAATAAAAAAATTGTAATATGGGGCGCCGGGCATCAGTCATTAACAATTATCTCTTTGTCAGAAATAGCAAATAATATTAGTTACATAGTAGATTCTGCAATTTTTAAGCAAAATAAATATACTCCTGGGACAAACATTATAATTAAATCACCAAAACAATTAGAAATTAATAAACCTGATGTAATAATTATTATTGCCGCTGGATATTCCAATGAAGTAAAAGAAATAATATTAAAAGAATATGCCTTTATTAAAAATATCGTAATTGTCCGTGAAGATCATCTTGAGATTGTTAAATGAGTAATGAATTAAAATTATATATAAAAAAAATAAGAGAGCTTATTGCTGATCCGCGTGATGGCCTTCCCGAAGAATTATTTTATTTTGCTAGTTGTATAACTGCAATGACAAATGTTGATTTATTAATTAAAAATAAAAAAAAACAAACACTGTTAACATGGAGAGATGACAAATATTATGGTCCTGGTTGGCATATCCCAGGTGGAATTATACGTTTCAAAGAAACCTTTATTTCAAGAATTAATAAGGTTGCACAATCTGAATTAGGAATGTCTGTTTCTCACTCTAAGGAACCTATAGCTATTAGAGAATTATTTGCTAAAAATAGAGATGTGAGAGGTCACTTTATAACATTTCTTTACAAATGTAATCCCGTAAATGAGCCTGATATAAAGAAAAAATGTAATGAGGGAAAACCAAAACCTGGCCAATGGCGCTGGCACGATAAATGTCCAAAAAACCTTATAAGTCAACATTTAGCATATAAGAAATTTATTAATGGTCATGATTAATTATAATATCGAATCTGATCTAAGTTTTATTTTTCAAGAATGTAAAAATCAATTTGAGATTTTATCAAATAAATCTATTTTAATTACAGGCGGAACTGGCTTCTTTGGGAAATGGTTTTTAGAACTGATTTTTTATACAAATAAAAATTTTAATACTAATATTTTTATTACTGTAATAACAAGAAATAAAAATAAAATTTTTTTAGAAAATCCACATTATAAGAATAATAAATTTTTAAACATAATTGAAATTGATATTTTAAATCTAAAGAATATAAATCAAAAATTTGATTTCTTACTTCATATGGCGACAACATCAGCCAGAGAAACATATAATGGAGAAACGGACACTAATAAGGTTAATACTCTAGTTAACGGTACTAAGAATATTATGAAACTTGCGATTCAAAATAATATCTCAAAAATTTTATTTACATCATCTGGAGTTGTATATGGTCCCTCATTAAAAGATAAGAAAAAAGAATCTGATATTTTTGATTCTTTAGATTTAGAAAAGAAAAATGGCTTGGCTAAAGGAAAGCTACTTGCTGAAGATATAATTTCTAATTTAAGTTCAGAAAATAATATTAACTATAAAATTGCTAGATGTTTTTCATTTGTTGGCCCTTATTTACCTTTAGATATTCATTATGCAATTGGTAATTTTATTAACGATGCAAAATTTAATAATAAAATTATTATAAATGGTAATGGTTCTCCTTACCGCTCCTATTTATATATATCAGATACTTTAATTTGGTTAATTAAGCTTTTTATTAGTAACGAAGAAGGTATTTTTAATATTGGCTCAGAAAGAAAAATTAAAATTATCGATTTAGCTAATATGATAAGAGATATTGTTGCTCCTTCAAAAAAAGTAATTATTCAAAAAAAAGAAATGGAAGAAGGAAATTTCAAAAGAGATATTTATCTTCCAAATACTTCAAAAATTAGAAATGCATGTAATGTTAAAGAATGGACAACATTAGAAGAATCAATTTTAAAAACCTCTAAATTTTCATATTAAAAAATTTATTAAAAAATATGGATAAATTGTCTTAAACTGTATGTATTTGTTATACTTTGTGAATAATGCGATAAAAATTATTTAAGGAATTTTAGGAGTATGTATGACTAATTCGCTGCAAATTTTAGCTGATCAAGAAGCCTTATCCTTAGTTGAAAAAAATAAACGTAAAGATCAGAGCATTCATCGGCCAAGAGTTCATGAAAAAATTCAACAATATTTTAAAAATATGCTGGATGGTGAGATTAGTCCAATTTTAAGAATTAAAATTAATCGTTCATTATGTAATTTTCACTGCGTTCATTGTTGTGAAGAGCCTTATATGACTCGCGATATAAAGAAAAATACTGGTATGAAATTGGACCCAAGAAAGCAGATGGACTTGGACGATTATAGGGAATTATCAAAACAAGCTGATGAATGTGGTATTTTTCGTTTTGTTTTAACTGGCGGCGAGGCTTTGTTAGATAAAAATCTTGACCAACTTATTGAAGCACTCGATCCGAAAAAGCATTTAATTATTCTTGATACTAATGGATGGACATTTGATGAAGATAAAGCAAAATGGTTTGCTGCTCTTGGTGGCTATAAAGTTCAAATTTCCCTAGACAGCATGATTGAAGAAGAGCATGATGAATTTAGAGGTAAGAAAGGTTCCTATAAAAGGGTCATGACTGCACTCAAAGCCTCAAAAGATGCAAATTTAGAACTTCTAATATCAACATGTATTATTAAAAATCGTGTTTTTTCAAAAGAGTTTGAAGATCTTTGTAGTTTTTGTAAGGATGAAGATATACCTCTTTACGTAACACTTGCAAAACCAGTTGGTACAGCAAGAAAACAAGATGAGTGGGTTTGCACAAAAGAGGATGTTGATCAATTAAAACTTTTAGAGGGAAAATATAATATTTTTACACATATGAGTCCATCTTATGGTCAACCTGGTAGATGTATAACTGTTAAAGGTATCAACACAGTTAATCATGATGGAGAAATCGTACCATGCCCATACATGGATCTCTCTATTGGAAATATCACTAAAGAGCCGTTAAAAGATGTTTTAAATAGAGGTATGATGAATAGTTGGCTTGGTCCCTATAGAGATGAATGCATAATAGGTGAACATATGGATTTTATTCGTTTTCATAATAAATCAGTACAAGATTACCAAAAAAATATAAGTCCATTACTTCCTGTACCATATGAACATGGTTTTGGTCTTACCCCTGAGATTGACAACAATGATAACCCACCCAATCCGCCAAAAGCCTCAAAAAATGATAAATCTGTATTTATGCTTAAAGAAATTTAGTTAGGAGTATTATTGAAACTTTTTGATGATTTTGGTCGTCGTCTTCCATCGAAAGATGATAGGGTTTTTAACGACAAACCCAGTTTTTACTATAAATTAAATCAACCTAAAATTGATTATAATTTAATTTTACAAAAAGCAAAAAAATATAATTTGTGCTCAAAAGATTTATCTTTATCTACTTTTGAATCTAAAGCTAAAACTCTACTTAAACAACTAAAAAAGAATAATGATTATGCACAAATAACAAGCGGGGTACATATACCATTCATATATCATAATTCTAATGAAAATACCGATATCGGTGCTAATCTAGAGGATCAAATATTACCAGCATTAAAAGATTCTTTTACAGAAAAGTTTCCTGATGCACATTTTAAAGCTGTTCTGCAAAGTGATTCTGTTCTGCGAAATAATGTCAGTGTTTCCCCTGATTCAGGCTATGGTGTTTTTTTAAAAGAAAGTACAAAAGGAGTGATTGGTTGGTACTTTCCTCAGGTATTTCAGGAATTTGATATTGACTCTCAAAGATCCCAATTAATAAAACTTCCAGAAATATCAGATATAAAAATTTGTTTAAGTGGTGGAATGGATATAGGAGCAGCTGTAATAAGCACTCCAGATTTATTGATAGATAAAAACAACTATACTCCAATATTATGTATGTCAGGTCTAATGCATAGTGATGAAAGATTAATTTTGATACTTAAGGCATATGGACCGCATATGGAATTTTGGTGTATGACTCAAATGCTTTCAAAACATACAACTCAAGTTTCTGAACAGTGGGCAGGTGGCTTAACTTTTTATTCTAATTTTTAAAGCTTTAAATTAATAATAAAGTTAGGTTATAATTTGACTTAATTAAATAACTAAATTAAATTCTAATGATCAAATTTGGTTCAAAGATACAGAAAACTGAAGATGTTTATATATATGGCTTTGGTTTGGCTGGCAGATGGCTAAGTTCAAACTGTGATATAAAAACAAACATAAAAGGTTTTATTGATACTGACTATAAAAAAGTTGGGAAAAATCATAATAATCTTAATGTTATTTCAATAAAAGAAGCTCAAAATCTATGCAACAATAATTCTGTTTTACTTATTTCAGTCGTTGATATTCAAGATGTTTTACCTATTCTTAAAATAATTCCTCATAAAAAATGGATTGCATTAGGGGCGTTTCTTAACAATACTCAGGTAATTAATAACGATCAAATAGAATCCAATCAATTTATTGAATATACCTTAAAAGCTGTAGAAGACTGTCATAAAGGCTACCTGAATCCAAAACAATTATTTATGCGAAGTATTGATGTTGTTATTACAGAGAGATGCTCTTTAAAATGCAAAGACTGTTCTAATTTAATGCAATATTATGAAGCACCTATTAATATAACCTACGATGAAATAATAGAAGATTTTAATAATCTTATCTCATCTGTTGATCATATATATGAAATTAGATTAATTGGTGGTGAGCCATTTATGAATAAAGATATATATAAAATTATTGAATACCTCACAAAAAGTCCAAAAATTACAAAATTAATTGTTTACAGTAATGCAATGGTTCCTATTAAGCCTGAGCATGAAAATATTCTTCGAAATAAAAAAGTTGTTTTTACCTTAACTGATTATGGAGATTATGCAAAAAATGCTAAAAATACTCTTAGAGTAACTGAATCACTAGATGCAATAGGTGTTGCCTATAGATTACACCCACCTGAAAATTGGACTGATAGTGGAGTCATTAAAAACTTTAAAAGAACAATAAATGAAAATAAAGAGCTATTCTCTAATTGTTGCGGAAAAAATTTATTAACAGTTACAGATGGTAAGCTATATAGATGTCCATTTGCTGCAAATGCCGATAGATTAAATGCAGTTCCAAAAAATAATTTAAATTCAGTAAGCGTAAAAGCCTCTGCCAAAGAAATAAATCATTATATCTCTGAGATTGATTATCTTCCTGCTTGCAATTGGTGCAAAGGAAGATCTTTTGATTCACCAGAGATAGTACCAGCAATTCAAACAGTAAAACCTCTTTCTTATGTTAAGTATAAAAAAACGTTAACTACTTAAAATATCTCTTCCTTCCTTCAATAACTGCAAATAATAAAGCTAAAAAAAATAATTTTTTTCTAATAAAAAATGGAATTAAAAAATTACCATTTGTTTTATTTTGATCATAAAAATTAAATGGCTGAACAAGATGATTTTTATTAAATATAATTCTTATGTCTTTTAAAACCTTAATAAAAGAATACATCGATCTAATTCTTATACTCGCTCTAATAAGACTAATAACCGTATAAACAGAAATGCAATGATTGATTAAATGCTTATAATTATTTTTTGAATCTTTTTTCTTTAAAAATAAATTAAGTTGATGTAAGGCATTTGTATATGAAAACATATCAGCAATATCACCATATTTACCCATTGTTGCAGAATCTAATATTTTTCTTCCATCAGGAATATTATGAATATATAAATCTTTATTAATATAATTTAACTTATTTACATGCTGCATAAATTTAAAATTAAACTCTACATCCTCAAATAACCGCATTTTCTTATTAAAAAATATTTTATTATCAAAAATAATAGATGATCTAAATAACTTTCCCCAAGAAGAAATTAGTAAGCTCTCTTTATTAGGTTGTATTAAATATTTCTTCAAGTATTCTAAAATTTCTAAATCAGAAATTGATCCATCAACTTTATTATATGAAACATTAGGTTTTATTTTTTGAAGATTATTTCCTCTATTTACAAAAAAATTAAAGAATACCAAGTCACTATTAACTATATTGTTTAATTGATTAAATGCAGAATCTATAATCTCATCATCATCATCTAGGAAAGTTATATAATCAGTGTTTTTACACTCTTTAATTCCAATATTTCTTGTTTCAGAAACTCCTAGATTTTTTTTATTTTCGATAAAAATATCTACAACTTCTTTATCTATATAATCTTGAATAATTAAATTAGTTTTATCCTTTGATTTATCATCAATAACAACACAATATATATCTACAAATCTCTTATTTTTTAAATTTTTTACTGAATTTAAAGTTTGTTTAATTGTATTTTCTGAATTATATGTTGGTATAACAATACCGATTTTCAAAAGGATTTCCCTTAAAAAATAATTTTACTAGTTTTAAAAAATACTTTCCCTAGGTAGGGTAACCTACTATTTCTGGTTTCCTTTGTTTTTTACTAGCTTTAGTTGGTAAGCTATCGTGTATTATGTCGAATCCAGTATTAAATTTATATGTACTATCTTTTATTTTATCGCTTGAATTTTTATCAAGAATTGGTAAATTAAATAAATCAATATATTTACGCCAGAATTTATTTCCTAGTAAATTAATATAGCTGTCAAGATAATCTTTTGCTTTATCAATATTGCCTAGTTTAAAATTACAAAGAGAGGCATAGAAATATGCAATTGCATGTTCAGGGCTAATTCTAATAACATTTACAAAACCAGCTAACGCTAAATCGTATTCTCCTAATTTGACATCCGCATTATAAATAAAATTTAATTCAAGATTCATTACATAAGCTGTATCTTGAATATACTGTGATGAAAAATCTTCAGTATTTATAACTGCCTTTCTGTAATCTGCTCCTAAAGTATCTCCAGAAATATAATTATTTTCACGAGCTATATCATGCATTTCACTTCCTACAATTGGGCTTGCACATACTATGTGATACCAATTGCAATTCAGGCTGCGTAAATTAATCCTAGCTTCATTAATATCTTCCTTAGTTTCACCAGGCATTCCAATAAGAATATTTGCATTAGTATAAATTCCTAATTTTCTGCAATCTTCTGAAACTTGTCGTGAAATTCTTGTTTTTAATGGTTTCTTCATGAGTTTCTTTAAAACTTCCTCACTTCCAGATTCAACTGGAAGAACTAATTGTTTAATACCGGCATCTGCAAAAGCAGACAACATTTCATAGCTCATAGCATAAAGAGTTAAGCCATTTTGGAAAATTGCCTGCAGTTTTAATTTTTTTATTATTTTAAGAACATCATAAACCCTTTCAGGATCTCCCATTAGATGGTCATCTTGGAAAATCATTATTGAAGCACCATATTTCTCTTTTAATCTCGTGAAATCTTGTTCTACACGTTCTAGGCTATGATATCGCATGTCCCGTCCATGAACTTTATGAGATGCACAAAAGGTACATTTAAAAGGACAACCTCTTGAGGTCATTATATGAAACCCTTTATGGTCTGTCATGGTTCCAAAAGTACTCATTACTGGATTTAATCCATGTTTTTCAGTTGTATAATCCATTAAATCATAATCAAAGAAAGGTATGTCATCTAACTCATCTACAAAATTATGTGTAGGGTTAACCGCACCTTTAAACATTCTTAGTTTTTTTGGAGTTATCCAGGAATTGGATTTCATTAAGTATTTTTCAGGATTTTCTGCCTCAATAAGTTCTAACATTGGCACTTCACCTTCGCCATAACACAACGCATCAAAAAATTCATGTTTTAATTCTGTATAAATATAGTCATAACTATTCGTTGGGATATTTCCACCCCCTATAACTAATGAGCCAGGAAATATATCTTTAGCCATTTTTCCACAATCAATAAAGTTGTGGAACGATGGGCTAAATAAGGATGAGATTCCAATTAAATCAGGCTGGAATCCAGTATCTTCTTTAAATTCTTTGAGGTTTTCAGAAACAAAATCGTAGAAATTCTTGTGCGTAAAGCCTTTTGTTACTAAGTTTAATTCAATATTATAGTCAATAAGCCGAATATCAATATTAGGGTGATGTTTTTTCATATAAGCGCTCATTGACATTGGTCCAAGTGGTAAATCGGTATTTACACTTGCATTATAAAACTTACCATCATCTTTTTTCACTTTTCGCGCATTATGCGGTGGATTAATATAATCCTCAAAAGGAATATGAAGCGGAACTACGAATAAAATTTTGTTTATTTTTTTCATAGTACATAATTATAAGATAAATTTAAAAACTATCCAAAAATTCAGCAATAGTTTTATGAAGTCTTTCAAACATATTATCTGTTAAACCGTGATGAAGTGGCAATAAAACAGCTCTTTCCATTATGGCATCAGTGTTTGGATAGCCCTTTTCTAAAGCCTTATATTTAATACCTTTCATCATTGGCTGCCTTATAATATTTCCTGTAAAAACCACTCTTGTTTGAATGTTTCTTTCTTCTAAATATATTTGGAATTCTTTTCTACTAAAAGGTGAATTTTTATTTATAAGAATTGGAAATGCTAGCCAAGCTGTATTTATATTATTTTTTTCTATTGGGTTGCTAAAATATTTTTTATACTTATTAAAAAAATCACATTGCCTATTAAAGTTTTCTTTTCTAATTGCAATATTTACTTGTAATTTTTTTAATTGTTCTATCCCAAAAGCAGCACCAATTTCACTTCCTTCAACATTATAACCAACTGCTTCAAAAACAAACTTTGCATCATACTCAATTTCATCTAAATTAACATCAAACCTATTTTCAATAGCTTCACTTTTTTCATCAAACAATGAAGAACTTCTTCCCCATGATCTTAACAATTTAGCTTTTTTAATTACTCTTTTATCATTTAATAAAAGTGCGCCGCCATTCCCTGCGCAATTTATTATATGAGACCCATAAAAACTAGTAATTGACATATCTGAATATGAGCCAGAACTTTTATTATTAATTGTAGCTCCTAGAGTATCAGCTGAATCTTCTATAACAACAAGGTTATATTTATCAGCTATCTTTCTAATGTTTTGCCAATCACAGAGATTACCCATCAAGTTTGGAGCTAAAATTGCTACTGTCTTACTAGTTATAACTTTTTCAATCTCTTTTATATCAATACAATATGTTAATGGTTCAACATCAACAAAAACTGGAACTAAATTATTTTTTATCAAGCAACCTACTGTTGTTCCAAATGTAAGTGCAGTAGTAATAACCTCTCCTTCTTTTGGAAAGTTATATGCTTCAATACCTATAAGTAAAGCTGACGATCCAGAATTAACATATAAACACTCTTTTTTATCAAATAACTTAGCAATTTTAGACTCAAATTTTCTTGCATAATTTCCCATTTGAGTTGATTCATTGAGGCATTTAATAACTGCATCTATTTCCTCTTGACCATAGACAGTTTTTGCATAAGAAATATTTTCCATAATTTATCTCTTTAAATTAATTCGTACTGTTTAATTTGTTCTACACTAAAGGAATACATATCTTGATCATCTTTATAAAAATTTTTATACCAAGAGCATGTCATAGAAATTGATTCTTCAATATCAAGCTTTGGTGACCAATTTAATTTTTTCATAGATTTTGAACAATCTAACCTAAGATATTTTGCTTCATGATTAGAATTATCAATTGATTTTATTTCAAAATTACCTCCGCCTCTATATTCCTTATCAAACTTTGAAATCAACCACTCAACTGATTTATCATCTTCATTATTTGGGCCAAAATTCCATGATTCTGCATAAGCAGACCCCTCCAAGAATAATTTTTCAGCCAATATTAAATAGCCATTTAAGGGCTCAAGAACAAATTGCCAAGGCCTAATAGATTCAGGATTTCTAATTAACATTTTTTGCTTCTGTTTTATTTTCTTTATAAAATCGGGAATAATTCTATTCAAAGCCCAGTCGCCACCACCAATGACATTGCCAGCTCTAACAGTTGCGATAGCAACACTATCTTTAAAGAAAGATGATCTATAAGCAGCTGTAATTAATTCAGAACAAGCCTTACTAGAGCTATATGGATCGTGGCCGCCCATTGCATCATTCTCTTTAAAAGCTTTTAAATTTTCATCATTTGCATAGCACTTATCGCTTGTAACATTAATAAAACTTTTTACTGAGGGTGTATCTCTTATTGCATTTAGAATATTTACAGTACCCATTAAATTAGTTTCATATGTTTCAACAGGATTTTCATATGATTTTAAAACAAGTGCCTGAGATGCCATATGAAAAACTATGTCAGGTTGAGTTTCAAGAATCGTTTTTTTTAATTTTTGCTCATCTCTTATATCACCTATAACTGAATTTATTTTTTTTTCAATCAAACAGGATTCAAATAAACTTGGGTTAATTTCTGGTTTTAATGAATAGCCTGTTACCTTTGCCCCCGACTCAGCTAACCAAATTGAAAGCCAGCCGCCCTTAAATCCAGTATGGCCAGTTATAAGAACTTTTTTTCCCTTCCAAAACTTTTTATCCATCCCTATTTTCTTATACTAAACATTTTTTTTATCATCTTTCCAAACTTTCCAAGGAGCATTACCAAAATTCCATAACTCTTCTAAAAGATTTCTTTCTCTTAAGGTATCCATAGGTTGCCAGAATCCATTATGTTTAAATGCCATTAATTGCTCATTT
>CESM01015581.1_pt1 | contig 16112 bp, 16 predicted proteins | sample 361421 | NCBI WGS metagenome assembly CESM01 (sample SAMEA2622219, study PRJEB7988) | marine metagenome | isolation source: saline water (ENVO:00002010), including | reverse complement strand
AATTTCGTCTTCTCGCATATTACCAATGTCGTTCATAAAATCTATACTACCAATTAACCAACCTAATCCACCCGTAATAAAACCACTCCCTAATGTTAATCCAAACTTTTTCAGAAATGATTTACCAAGCACCTTTCCTGCTTTATCAGTAACTTGTTTATTCAATCTTTTGGTAACTTCTTTTTTAAGTTTTTCGTTTCCTTTTGCACCACCATATTTCTTGCCAATTTTTCTGCCATTTCGAGTGGTATCCTCGTCTACATCTATACCAACTTTTCTTGCTTCTTCCCGTAGTGTTTTCGGATCATCTAGTTTTTCAGATAACATGATATCATATTTCTGACGGGATGTTAAACTTGAATCCATGCTATTGAATTTTGCTCCATCTTTTCCGGTAATGTTATCTCGAATGTATTCATTGGTATTGATTCGATTTTGAGCAAATTTTCCTACGGACATTCCGGCAGAAGCAGATGAAATTGCAGTTAAACTCTGCTTAACAACTTTTCCATCGTCATCCATCTCTGCATCCATAGAGTTTCTAGGCGAAGACTTGCGTTCATTAATCAATTCTTGTGTCGCAATTTCTTTTGGATTCTTTGGCATCATCAATGTACTTGGCTCAGGCTCAGGTTCTTGTTTCCTGCGGTAATAGTCAGACCCATATCCGGCTTTTTCTTCCTCAATTGCTTTTACTTGTGCAAGTGCAATTCGATGTGCCTTTTCTAGTCCTACTCTTTCCGAAGGGTGGAAATCAACATCTTCTTTTAAAAATCTATCGAAATCTTTTTCGTTTGCGATTCGACCATCAACAATTGCTTTAAATATCGCTCTAACATTTCTTTTTGAAACACTAGGATCAACCTTTCCTAGACTTTGTATTCCACCCTCCAAGAAATCTCCAAGTCCGGTTGCTTCGTCAATTTCTTTAAGGGTTAATCCTCCAAATTGACTTTGTATTTCTCTAATAATGTTAGGCACATATTGACGAGTTGCCGTATTAAATTCTTCTCTCTTTGCATCAACTAAATCACGCATTGCGATCAAGTCTTTATCGTTAACGCTTGCACCTCCAAAAATTACTTTGTCACCAACTTTATATTCTCTCCCATCTTGCCCTGACAATTTGTGATACAATCCACCTTCTGCAACATCTTGAGCAGTTAAAATCTTTTCTTGTCCAATACGCTTATCCATCAATCGTTCAATTAATGATGATAATCTTTGATCACCCTGCACTCTTTTGACATCACCTTCCGAAAGAACTCCTGCACCCTGTGCGAGTTTTGCCATTTTAATAAGAGTGATGTTTGCACCAATTGAATTTCGGACTTCGTACCGCACCGAACCATCTTCCATTGGTATCTCAAAAAGTGAACGATCAAGAATAGATTCGATTTCTTTGATGTCCTGCATTTGTCCTGCAAGTACTTGATACCCTTGAAACCCCTGTGACTTAAATGATGCATCAGCAATCTCCCGTATTTTTCCTGCCGGAGCAGTTACTGATTCCATTCTCTTCAGCAAGGCATCTTTCTGCGGTTGTGGTAAGTTTGGATTCTCCGCTATGACTTGGTTATAATATTCGTTCATTTGCGCAGGAGATGTAAAGTTTACTTGCTTTAATACATTACCATCAAATTCTGTTTTGCGCATATTTTCCATTAGCGTAGGCACAACCAAACCACTATGCATTCCCATACCCATGCTCTTGTTAGTGCTTAAAACTGCTCGTTGTGCGATTGCCACATCACTTTCTGAAGCACCTTCATCAACCATGTTTTGAATAAACTTTTGTCCGGCTCCCAAAAGGTTATTCTGATTCTCAGGATTCTTTTTATAATTAGTCGCAAATGTCAGATAAGAATTTGAAAGCTTTTGTGTCTTTACAAGTTCCTCATTTTTCTGATTTGTAAATTGTAAGGCTTTTAACTGCTCCTGACTTGTCTGCATTAATGCATTGTGTTTTTGCTCTGCACGAAGTTCAGTTTCCTTACGATTTGCTTCTTCCTTAAACTTATCAATTCCACCAACAGATTTTATGTATTGGTCTCGAATTTTATCTCGAAACTTTTCATCTGTTTTCATTTGCTGTAACTCAGCAGAACTTCCACCACTCGCTAAAAACTTTTCCTCAAAATCAGGACTTGCCATATAGTCCTCAACTTTTTTGTCGTTGGCTTTTTTCTCAAAATAAGCGGAACCAATCTGACCAATGGCATTGCCAATTTTCCCATACGCTTCACCCCATGCTCTTCCGGCATTTTGAAGTGATGAGAAGTCCTGCCTCTGCTGTTGAATTGGAGTAAAATATGGTGATGGTTTCATTGTTTAGCCTTTCTTAATTTTTGTATCCATCCATTTTTTGATTACCGATTTCAGCCTTGGTTTTGTTGAAATAAATTCTGCAAACCTTTCGCCAAACTTCAGGTATAATTTGCGGAACCATGATGGTGCATCGGAGAATAAATAGGCACGGAATAATAACCATTGCGGATTTGTTTCTCCATAGACTTCTCTTGCTACCCAACATCCCGGCTTTGGAATCATAGCACTACCAATTTTCCCAAAGGCACTTCCAATTGCACCATACATTCCGGCAATTCTTTGCTGATTAGACCCGTATATATTAGCATTAAAGTTATTCTGCCCTGCTGTTTGATCTGCCATAAACTGAGCGCCTTGAGCAGGATTATATAATTGTGGTGCTGAGTTTAATCCAACTGCACCATTACCATAGACCCCTTGTCCGGTTCCAACACTCGCTCCGGATGTTCGTCCGGTCACAGCAAGTAATCCATCGGCTGAAGTTGCTTGCTCTAACCCTACTCTACTTTGCAAAAATGCTCTATCCATTCCAAGACCCTGCATTGCCATTTGAGAATTATATTGATCAAGTGCTTGTTGATTTTGATAGTCTAATTGCAAGGCATTAAATAGCATTTGTTGGCGAGCAAGCTCAGATTGAGCATTTCCTGCCTGAGCTTGTTGCTCCATGTTTTTTAATTCAAGTTCTGCTCTTTGATTGGCTAAATCTCCTTGCATATTGGTTTGCATAATCCCAATATCTGCTTGTTGGTTTGCCATTGAAGCTTGAGACTCTCTTGCCCCAAGATTTTGTGTGGCACCTTGGTTTGCTAATTTTGCTTGCATATCAAGGTTTGCTTGTTGTATGTCCCTTCCCTGATTTGCCATCGATGCTTGCAGTTCTCTAGCTTGTTTCTGATCCTGCAATTGGTTGTATTGCTGATCATATCCAAATTTTCGATTATAATACGCATCTGAGAGTTGTGCGTTTTGCATGGAAGTTTGCGTTTGCCTTCCTGCCTCGTCCTGCCTAAAGGCACCTTCCTGTCCAAGCGCACCCTGAGCGTATTGTCTTCGCTCATTCAGCCTTTGCCTTCTAGCACCCTCGTTGGCATTTACCTCCCCTAATATCGCACTTAGGTCTCTTCCCCTGCCTCGTGCGGTTGAAGCAATTCTTGCGTCCTCTGTAACCCTTCGAGCCTCCCTATCTGACAGATTGCCTCCAAGTGCAAGAGCATCTACAGCATCTGCTGTAATCGCACTACGCAACCCTCCCATATCACCAAGTGCCGGAGCAATAGAACCCTGTGCTTGCTCGGTCATATCCTTTAAAGGAACATTCATATTGCCTTGCGATGCATCTGCAATAGTTGCTGTATTTTCAACTCCGGTATCTGCTCTCCCTGCTACAGCATCCGCAATTACACCCCTGCTATTAACTCTATTCAAACCCTGCGCTAATTGTCCTTGATTTGAATACATTTGTGAGGCTCCAAGTCCTCCCATGCCGTTTCCTGCATTGATTGCTTGAGCTAAAGAATTTGCACCTTGCTGTGCTACGCTTTCATTATTTTGAACATTTTGCTGTCTAGCATCAAAGTCGCTCATCTCCTGATCAAACATTGCCTGAGCCTCTGCCTCGGAAATATAAGTTTCTCCATTTGCGATATCTTGCATATGGGTATTATATTTTGCAATTATAGCATCCTGCTCTGCTTGCGGATCGTAAATTCCTTTTCCTGCATTCCGTAAATTTTCTTGGGCTTGCATTGCCGGATCGGTATAAACCGGAGGAGTGGTTGGTCTTGGGTTTCCGGTTGGCGAGGTAATTTGTGGAGTTTGAAATTGGCTTGCGAGTCCAAATAAAGATTTGTCTCCATATGATAATTTTTGATCATCACTAAATGCAGATTTTTTTGCTAGGGTTTCTGTTTCATCGAGTGCCTTTTGAATGCTTCCCTTAACTTTCTCGCCAACTTTTTGCGCTCTTCCGGCATCTACATCTTCTTGAGTTGCGGTGAAATTTCCTCGGTACGCATCAGTTAATTCCTTACCAAAAGTTTTGGCTAAATCTGCCTCAGTATTAATTTGTTGTTTCTTTGCAAGCTCAAGCAAATCCTGCTCCATCTTAGATGTTCCTGCAAAACTGCCATCCTCATTAAATCCTGCTCTTCTTGTTGTTCCGTCACTAAATTGTTGCGGTTGTTTTCCTCCAAGAATATCTAAGGCTCCACCTTCACGGGTTGTCTTTCCTGCCATCTCCGGCTTGCGAATAACTTCACCATCAGCGTTTTTCTTGTAGATGGGTTTCAGATCACCTCCACCAAGTTCTTTTACTTTTGCAAATGCATCTTCCAAAGATGTTCCGGTAAACTTTGAAAACTTTCCATCTGAACCTTGCACCTCAATATCTTTTCCGGTGTCAATATCAATGATACGATATTGGTTAGCAGTAATTGTTGCAGGAGGGTTATAGGTATTCCAATTATAATTATTGGTAGTTTCTTGTCCATCCCCGTCTAAATATAATAGTCTTCCCCTTTCATCTGTTTTGTGCTTTTCGTATACTTGTGGAACAACTTGGTATCTACCACCCATTCCTCCACTATATCCGGTTACTTGCCTACCTTCAGAATCGTATTCAATTGTTTCTCCTAACAAAGATTCTTCTATGATTTCTTGATCTAATCGAGCGTATGCTTTCCTACCATAATTAGGATCAGATTCAGCCTTGTAAAGTTGTGGTGCTAAATCAATTTGGGCTTGCAATGCATCACGCATTGATTCGCCATATTCATTTGAAATATATTGTGGTTCTGATCCTCCTCCCATTAGATTTTCCTCCTAAGTATTTTTGTAAGTTCGTAAAATTTTACTTCTTTATTTTTCAATTCTCTTTGCCATCCAATGAATGGAAGTGGATACGGAATCTGTTCAATAAATTGCGAAACACCACTTTCTCCAATCGCACATCTTACATACCATGCATCAGCGCCAATTGGATTCCATTGATTAATGTGATCACCTTCATCTTTCCTGACGGGTTTGCCAAAAAGTATATGATTGGGAGATGAAAAAAAGTATCCATTCTGTATGTACATAGACATATCCTTCCACGGATCACATCCAATTTTGTCATAGAAACTTTTTAACTCTCCTAAAATATTCATTTGTACGCTATTTGAACATCATTTAAACGAGAACCTACCGCATGAAATGAAGTGTCGATATACAAGTCATCTCCGTTGCTAAAAGTTGGATGAGTGTAAAATGTTAAATAGTCCTGACCGACTACTTCAGCAACTTCCCACCAATCGGCTCGACCAAATCCTGAGATTCCTGCCTGTGCGCCAAACCTAGTCCCATCATCTTGCTCGAAGCTTGGAACACCACTATTATTAACAAAATAAATAGTCACAATCTCATCCTTAACTGCGGAACTAAAATCTCTCAGGATCAAAATTTTTGTCCCAACTTCGTAAGAATTAGTCGTGTTTGCCTGATAAATATCTTCTCTTTTCTGAAAATGAATTTCGTTATTTGTTGAATAGTGTCGAATGCGAAACCAATCACCACTTTCGTAAGATTTTTGGTTGTCTAAAAATGGTTGGTAAAAATCTATGTTTCCACCTCCAAAATTTAATTTAAATGGAATATCAACTTCGTAGTCAGAATCCTGATTGACAAGTCCAACCCTGACTGACCGAGTCGCATGACCAATTTGAAATTGAACATATCCATCTTTTTGCCCATCAATTTTTTGAACTGATGATGCTCCTGCGTTGTACCCATCGACCCCGCTAATTTTTTCGATAGAACCACCTGTAAAAGTCTGAACTGAACCACCACTCACCTCTCCTTGAAACAAGGATATTGAGCTTACTTCACGAGTGCCATGTGTAGTTGAAAATCGCAAACCATAGGTTGTTTCCGTTGTTTCAAATTCTACAAATCCGTCTGCGTAAGGAATATTTTTAGCCGATCCATACGGAGTCTTGTTTGAACGCAATGTGTGAACCCTAATTTCCCCTGCTTCGTTTGTATCAGCACGGGTAACTTTAGCTACTAATTTAGTCCCACTCGCAATCGGATTACTGAACATCTGCTGAATGGAAACTGCACCCCCATCCCCCTTAATTATGCCTTGTGCAAGCTTGGTTTGGTCTAGTGGAATCGAACTACTTACAGACCAATTTTCGGGAATTGTAGCTTGCACATTGTTTTGCATTTGAGACGCACTTGCAAATATGCTTTGTGACGAATTAGTTAAACGCATCCCCCCATTGGACTGAACTAAATCGATTTCGTATACCTCTCCGACTGATGCAGTTTTACCTCCGTTAGACCAAGATATTAAAACTACAACCTCAACCCCAATTCCAAGCGTAGCTAAATCGAAGTTAGTATTTAAAAGTTTTTCGCCACTTAGATTGATCTCCGACAAATTAGTCCAAGTGACAGGCTCAATCGTGAAGTTGCCTGTGGGTGGTGGAGTTTGTCCACCTAAGTTGACAATAGCATTCTCAGCACTAGTCAAGCGAATGTCTAGGTTCTTTATTTCAGAACCTACCTTCGTGCCTACCTGTGCGAGAATATCAGTCATTAGCTATTAGCAGTATTAAATGCAGACTCAAAAGTTGAGTAGTCACCAAGTGCTACATTGTTAATTTTTACCCCTGCGGAATTTGGAACTTTAATTTCATTTACCGAAAGTGCAGTTGCAGTTGAGCCAAGCAAAGCTTGAAACTCACTAGAATTATCGTTCCAAACAAACTTTGCTTTGTCCTGCGAATTACCTCGATTAACTTCAAGTCCTCCGGTTTGTGCAGTTTCACTTCCGTCACTCTGAAGATTTACCTCAATTATATTATCTTCAACGGAAAGCGTTGCAGTATTAATTGTAGTAGTTGTTCCGGTAACATTTAAATCTCCAATTTCAGCACGAGTTGCTTTTAAATCCGAAAAAACACTTGTACCATCTACTAAATTAGCAATTGATGTTCTAGTTTCTCCTAGCGAAACTTTTGTTGAATAAGGAGACAAATCAATATTGTTTAACGAAACTTTCGTTGCGTAAATATTTCCCAAACTTACTCGGAGGTCTGAAAATTCACCTCCAACTTTTTCACCTATTTTTCCTAATATATCTGTAGCACTCATAATTTTTTTTATTTGTTAAGATCGAATTGTAAATTGAATGAGGATTCATCTCCGTACTCCTCACGAATAGTTTGCATGGCATTATCATCTGCGTACTCCAAATCGTTCCATGAGGTGAAACCATCTCCAATCTTTAGCCGATTTGGTTGTCCTGTTGCGGTAATTTCGAAACCAATTTCACCTTGGTGCAGAGCAGGATTAGTTGTTTCCCAAGCGAGAGTTTCATCCCTACGCATCTGCATTCTACGAATAGTCATGCGTGACCTCCGTCTAATGTAAATGATTCAGCATAGACAGAGTCAGCATGACCTCCGTCAATAATTGCCTCGATAAAATCAACTCCTCCGGTAACCAATCCATTTAAAGCTAAGGTTCCGTTAATTGTCAGAGTTTCACCCACTCCGATATTTATTGCATCGGTTGGAACAAAAACTGATGGAGTTCCAATCTTACGAAAAGTATCGGTGTTTATTTCTGAACCAATATCAGGAACTTGTCCGGCAACTACAACAGCAGTAATCATATTATTTCAGCCTCCTTCTTTGGAAGATTTTTAAGGAGTTCATTAAATTGTTTTGCAGTCATTTGTCGCTTGACCTCAACTCGATGTGTAGGCTCCCCCTGAATATCCTTTATTGCCTTTAGAAGATGCGTGATGGTCTCCGGTAACCGGACAATATGCATCTTACTCATTTCCCTGTTCAGTTGATTTAAACCCTGCATTAGACCAAGCTTACATTGGTCTAAAACATTCTGCGTAAATTCTTCGTGAGAAAGAGACGAGATGGCATTCATTTGCTCTTGTTGAGTCTTAGTTAATGCCAAGGGATGAGTGGAGTCCATGTACTCTCCTACGATGTCTTTACAAGCGTGTTGCAATGGAGCCAATCCCATTTTCTTTCTCCGGTTCTCAGCTATTTTAGGTCTTCCTGCCATCAGTACTCTCCTGCCATTCTTCCGTTAGAAATAAATCCTTCTATGCTCAGAGAATTTAATTCAACCTGACCCGTAGATTCCAATTCGATATTTACTGCATACCCTCGTTTACGAATATTAAAACGATTCTGCTCTTCCGTATCCGTTGCATTTATTTGCTTTGATAAAATCGTGCTTGCCGGATTTCGAGTATTTACTTTGATCGTAAGATTTGCTTCTCCGGTAGTCTTGTACCCCAAGGTTCCACGGGTAAATTTTTTGATCTCCCGTGTTCCTAAAATGTAATCACGGGATTTTACTTTTAGAGTTATCAGAGTAGAATCATCAGTATCCTGAGACTCATATTCATAAACTGAATCGTCAGTTAAAATGTAAAGCTTTCCTCCAACTGAGTTAACATCTAAAACTGAAACAGGAAGGGTATCTAAACTAATAAATTGCGAATTTAAACTATCATAAACTACGCACGAATTTAAGGTAGTTGAATTATCAATTGGTAAAAAGAAATAAACTAAATTTTTGTGGTAGTGAACAATTGATTTTTCAATCACATCCAAATTTACACGAGACATTGTTTTTATAATATCTTTACTTAGCGGATTTTGGTCTAAGGTCATTTTCGAGATAGCAATGCCCATCCCTTTATTTGCATCACTCGTTGGAACTAAAACCTGAATATTTCCTTCATTTGAAACAAAATAAGTATATGACCCGTTCTGTGCATATGCTCGATGTCCGGCAATTCCGTATTGCCTAGAAATTTCTGAAGTTGAAGAATCTAGGGTATGAATATTATTCACAGCATGAATGCTTTTCTTGTTAAACACGAGCAACTGAGATTCTTGCATTACACCCAACCCCAAGGTTTTATCCGCAGTTCCTTTGTTTAGAAAAAACTCTCCGGTTGCTAGTTGAAAAAGATTTTCATTTAAGATATCAGAGCATATTACGCTTGTGGGAGAATCTGCATAATTAGGAACAATTAATCTGTTGTTCAGGTAAGTCCCAAACGGGGCATCCGGACAGACTACAAATGTGCCATCCGTGATTGATGCAGTATTTGGTAAATCATCGTACCCTGCTCCTGCCGTTCCGTTCCAAACTTTTGGACGATCTCCCTCGCTAAACAAAATTACTTTGTCAAAAGCTTGAATGCCCATAACTTCGTCAGAATCAGAATATGGAAAATTAATTGACTCTGTTCCGCTTGCTAAAAGACCATGTGCTGAATCTTTAGTGACAACTAATAAATCATCATTTTGCGAATTAGGATTTAAGAATTGAACCAAACACTTTCCTCCGGTTATTCCGGTAATTTTCTTTAGTCCTTTTCGAGTAACTATTTTACCACTTTCAAATCGTGCATTTTCACTTAATGTAACGACTCCCTCATTTAAATTTGTTGGTTCAGCCTGTTCGTTTATGCCCAAAAATCCAACATCACCATCTTCGGCAAACGGATCATCAAGTTGGAAAGTTGAGCGATACCTTGGCACTATTTATCCCGTCTCCAATTTTCTAAAAGCCGATCAAGCTTTGTTTCGATACCATCAAGTCTCTTAAAAAGAGTTTCGTTCTCAGAGGTATTTTTTGCCATATCAACCTCAAGACTACCAATTCTTTTTGACTGACATTTCATTTCACCTAAAACAGACTTTATCATAAATCCTCCAACGGCAAAAAGCACTCCACTCACTACTTGCAACGCATAAAAAACTAAACCACTATCTTCCATTTTTTATTTTCTTAGTTTGCCAATGCGTATAGACCATAGGCACTAAAATCCATAGCGCTAGACCAATAACACAAAGTTTTAAAACTCCATAAATTTCAGTAAAAATGTGATCAAAAAATCCTTCATCTCTTGCACTTTTTAGTTTCTCTGTAACTACAGCATTCACATCTCCGGTTGTAAGTGCCTTCAATACTCTTACCTCAGAATCAACCTTATCTGATCCTTGAACTATTAAGTATCCTGCCCCTGCTCCCAATCCGGCTCCCAACCCTGCGGTAACCGGAGAACCTCCCAATGCTCCAACCCCTCCACCGACAACAGCAAGAGAGGGTGGAAGAAGTGGTTTAAGAGATGTACAACTTATTGTACAACTGCAAAGTCCTAAAATTATGAAAAGTTTCCACAAAATTTTAGTCCATTGAGATGGTAAATCCACCAACCGGAATTTTAAAGATATCCCCTTGGTCAATTTGACTAGGTGTATTTAAAGCACCATAAGCCAATAACTGACCTCCCGTAGATGCGTTAAATAATCCGGCATGAGTAATTGTCCCCCATGAAGCATCTGCTGATGGAAACTGAGCATCTGAGTTTGTGCTAATTGCTCCGGAAGTTACTGATCCAAAACTTGCTTGCATTCTTGTGTATCCACTTCCGTTAAGTTCAGTGCCTCCTCCGGCATCAGTGGGTGCTTGAGTAAATAACCCTATAAATGCTCCACTTCCGGCACTACCTGCTTGACCATTACCAAAATTGGCAGTTCCTGCGGTTGAAAGAGCAGTTAACACTCTCGATTCTAAATCATCTGTAGCTTGTGACATATATATATCCTCCTATTTTTAATATTAAATGTTTATAAATTTTCGATAGTTACACTATCTAAGTCTAAAATTTGATATGCTTTACTTAGAGCAACCCCCAAACTTCCTGCCACTTGTGCAGGTTGATTTTTATCAGTATTTACTTCCGGAAGAAATCCCATTGCAACATGAACTTTGTTTGAGTTTGCAATGGTATTAATTGTGATATCTATTTGATTTGTTTGATTACTACCCGTTGAATTATATTGAGGGTAAAGTTTATATATAGTTCCACCCCAATACGCTTTTGTTTGAGTGAATTGACTATATTGCGGTGCATAGGGTAGTGGCTCAAAATTTGTATATTGCCCTCCTCCACCATTTGTAGTTTCCGTTACCCCAAAAATACTCTGCCTGTGATGATCACTAAAGCTTATAATTGGAATAGGATAACCATTTGGAGTCATGGTATTATTTTCCGGAGTTTGATAAAAGGGAGTTAACGATTGCCCATTTAATTCAACAGAGGCATTTATACCACCTCGCATATCAATTGTGTTTAGCAAAAATAGAGTTATTGGATAGTTTCCAATATAAATTTCAGTACCACTTCCATTTTGCATCGATGTGCTTGCACTAGTCATAAATGGAGTCTGATTTGCTGATAGCGGATCATCGTTAGCTAACATACTTCCGTGCGATCCAAGACTTTCAAATTTCATAGTGATTCTATGATCACCAAGTCCAAGCTGAGTATTTGTGTCGGTTAAATCAATTGCACGACTTCTACCAAGAGCAAAATATCTGCCACTTGTACTAGTTTTGCTGTTAAACCATTCTTGCTTTCGTTGCTCGATAAATACGGGCATCTCGTATTGAGCCTGAACACTAAGACCCATATTTATATTCACTCTGTTTGCAAATAGTCTTTCGACTATTACGGGTGCAACATTTAATCCAAAACTTGAATCTGCCTCGTTCGAATAAACATAATTTCCAAATGGTGGTGCAACGGAAATTGTAATTGAAATTGGGTCAACACTACTTGCTTGCCCTGCATCAAAACCACTCAATTGAACATCAATGGTTGATGTAATTACTTCTACAGATTTTGTTTTTAGTGCCTCACTATTAATTGCAGGGACTCTTAAATTTGAATGACAAGTTGTAGTTCCGTATTTCCTGCGAGGGTCTAATATATCCTGAGCTTCAATTTCAGTTTCTAAGGAAAAATATAAATCTAAAGTCGATTTAACATATGGGTTTCTTCCCTGAACTAAGCTACTTAGTTTAAATGTTAAATCACTTTCTGCCTCAACCAATCTTCCAATCAGGTGAGGTGTTGGCTCAGTAATCTGCGATTGGCGAGCATTAATTAATTCACTCGAATTTGGGGAGATTGAAAATGGTTTATTTTTGTTTGCCTGAAGATCAATTTTATCGGTTTCTCTTACTAGCAAGTCTAAAATTTTAAGCTCTTGTAACCCTGCTTTTTCGTGCTGACCTTCTCCCACTAACCAACTCTGATACGCATGAGCCTTTATTGCTTGTGCCAAGAATCTTGGAATTGAACTATCTGTAGATGTCGGTGTAAATGTTGGTGCTTCAATTTTGTACACCATCCAAATTTCATTCACCACAGAGTCAATTGCCTCGAGGTAAACTCCTTCTCTACCCTCTCGAAAATTTAAATGTTTAGTATTAGAATAGCGAGGGTCATTAGTGTAACAACCCAAACAATTTCCAATAGTATTGTAACCATATTGCTCATAAGGAATGTACCTTTCAAAAAATGTGTCAACCTCCTGAAAATAGGTTGTATTCGTTACCTCGATTCCATCAGTTAAGAAATTTGTTTTTCCAAGTGGAGACAACGCAATGCAGACATAACTTTTATCATTATGACTAACCCTTGCCCCAATGCCATATAAACCATCCTCACTCCAAGGTGAGTCTTCAGTTCTGTCTCCAATCTCATACCAATCTAAAAGTTCTGATGGTTCAGTATTGCTGTTCCCATCTCCATGCATTCGGTAAAATTTTCCGGCATGATAAACTTCACTACCTAACTGATAAGGAGTTGAGCTTGACCAAACATCTCTAAAATACCTTTTTTCAGTTATTGTAAATTCACCCCAAGGGTAATAGTCCCAACAATAATTTACCGCATCGTTTATATACTCTGCCAATATGCTCTTTTCATGAGCAAGAACATTGTCAGGATCGATTCCGGCAATGGAGGCAACACCTCGTTCGATTGCCGAATATGTGGTTGTTCTCATACCACTACATTAGCACTCTTTGACTTTATAGAAATTAATTCCCCAAATCGCTTTTCCATATATTTTAAAAACGATTTATCTCTCCAAATTCCTTCGCCAAGTTTGCCTTCCCAAAAATGAAAAACCTCCGGACAAACTTTCATTTTAAGTCTGCCAAAAGGTAAGTTTTTTCTTTCCCCTCCGGAAACTCGTTTCTCAGCTTCCATAAGTTTAATTTGCTCTCTCTCAGCATTGCCTAGCTCAGCGCGGTACATATCTGCAAGAACCCCCCAAACCTCTTTTGTGAGGTTTTCTTTTCCTACGATAATTTCTTCCGCGCCGAGCATAAACAATAACTAACTAACTAAGCAAATTAACTAAGAGTGTATTTACCATGATCAAGTCCACCGGAGTAAGACTTCATGGCAAATACCGACTCAACCAAACTTCTTGCACCTCCACCGAGATCAGGAAGCTCACGGACATTCGTTTCTTCTGCAAAAGCTACTTCAAGTTGGCTCATGTTCAAAATGAACAATGTGTTCTGCCCAACAGAAGCATCATAAGCACCGGAACCATCCCGTGCATCCTGCTCCAAGAAGCTCGATAGGTTCAAGGTTATCACGCCAAAATCCGTGTCGATGATATCAATGGAAGTAGCAAGCCTACCTTCATCAGTATCACGATTAGACATCACAATGTTATTTGTTCGTGGAGTGAACAAAGTGAACTCAGAGATAGTCTTCTTTACTCCGGTTCCGCAAAGACCAAAAAAGGACTTATCGGACTCTCCGGTTTGCTCGTAAATAGACTGAAGAATACCACGCAAATCTTCTTCTTTCGCACTTGCTGTAGCAGATGATGCAATTGAATCAGATGGAGTTAAGAAATCAGTTGGAACAGGCAAGGTGCCTTGTGCTGAACTTGTGATCCATTTTCCCAATCCACGAGTTTGATAAGGCGCTGAAGAAGTTTCCTGATTGGTCTCTTGAGAAGAACAAAGAGTACTTTCTATATCGCGCTTATGTGCCACTAAACTTTTCGCAATCGAATTTGCCATTTCCTTCTTGAAGCCGACTCCGGCAATATCAGAAGTCATGTTAGCAAGACGAGAAACTTTTGGAAATCTACGAGCGTACTGAACATACACTTGGCACTTCGCCCTATCATCGTAATTTTCAAAATCCGAAGAAGTAGTATCAACTCCATCTTGTGGAATCGCATCAGAAACTCCGCTTGTGTAAGTTGCTCCGGCAACGATATTGGTTTTATGCTTATCAACACCCCACTCTAAAAGTGAATTCTTTGGTGCTGATCCTTTTTTTACCTGACTTAAAAATGGTGTACTCTTTTTATCAATAACTACCAAGAGGTCTGCTAATGATTCCCGTTTAAGTGATTGGTCTCTTTCAACTATTCCTGCCATAATTTTTCCCTCCCTAGGATTTTATAATAATGATTCAATATAACTAGACGCAGAATCGAGATCACCTGACTGAGCTTGTTCATAGAGTTTTTTCTTTGTGGAAGTTTTACCTTTCACAACACTAGGATTTGCCCTGCTTGGTGCTGAAGGAATCTTGGGAGCAACAGAGGTTTTTTTTGTGGCAGAAGTTTTTGCTTTTATTGCTTTAAAACCTTCGACTGCATAACCTATAGTTATTAGTCCATATGGGTCTTTTTTAACATAATTAGCAATGTCCGGATTCATAGAAATAATTTTATTCATTTCCACTTTTTCCGGTGAACCATCATCCTTGAGCCAATCAAAAGTTTTAAGTGCGATTTCGTGATTTTGCTGTCGTAATTGAATCCTCTGACCAACTGCCGGAATGTTTTTCCGTAAGTCTCTATCGGTCTGTGCCATCAATTTTCTAGCTTGATCAGAATCTACTTCATGCTCACTTCCGGATTCGTCAATGTACTCTCCCCCGTTAGGGTTTTCGAGCAACCAATCTCGTAAGTGTTCAGCATCATTTTCTCTTTGTTTCAAATCTTCAAAAGTCTCAACACCTTCAAATTGATCTAACCCTTTCTGCGGTTGCTTTTTTAAGGATTTTATTTCCTCTTCAAGCAATTGCTTTTCAGCTTCTGCTTGATTTTTAGCTTCAATCAATTTGCCAATTCGTTTTTTGACTCCGTCTGAATCTTCTGTTTTAGCTTCAGGCTCCGGTTCAGGTTCAGGTTCAGGTTCTGAAATTTCAGCACCTTCTTCCCCTTCTTCTTCCACCTCTGATTCTTCCTCGACTTCTTCAGTCGATTTGCTGTCAATGAGCGATTCGTCTACTCCGCTTGCCTCCATAATGTCGGCTAAAGAGACGATATTTGATTCTTCGTTTTCTGCTGTTTCAAGAGGCGCGACCTCAGTTTCTGTGTCTGTCATAGGTTTGGATTCGTTTTGACGAATGGAATAATTTCTCAAGTTAAGTACTTGGGGACAGACTGAAAATTGCTTCACATAAGTGAAACATCAAGGAAGACAATGAACTTGTGGCAAGTTGGGCTAAATTTGCCTATACCACACTTTACGAGTTAGTTGCTTGTGGTTCTCGTTCCAAGATGATCCACGATGCATTTCGAGACTTCCATTCTCTAATCCCTTACGGATTAATTTGTGACATCGTGCATGACCTACTCCGGCATTTTCTTGAAACTCTAGTGCCGTAAACCAACCTTCACCCTCCGGTTCATTTCCTTGTTTACCGGATAAAGTTTGTAAAGTTTTTGCCCAATTTATGTTTTTTGATTTTGCCATAAAAATTCCCCGTCAAATTTTCGAACAGGATAGCAAGCCCAAGATTTGTTTGAATAATACCCGTAAACCCATCCTGCTTCGTGTGCCAAACGATTTACCTTCGCCCTATTCCAATCCATCGCACAAGTTGCTAGGCATCCGGCTGAAAATCCGGCTCC
>CESM01235206.1_pt1 | contig 16117 bp, 14 predicted proteins | sample 361421 | NCBI WGS metagenome assembly CESM01 (sample SAMEA2622219, study PRJEB7988) | marine metagenome | isolation source: saline water (ENVO:00002010), including | reverse complement strand
GGAATATTTTTTACATTAATCGGAGTCGGTACCGTAATAATATAAATATCTCTATCATGTAGATTAGTAGAATCAAAAGTGAAAAATATATTAGATTTATCAAAAGAAAATACATCAAGATTAATGTCATTAGATTCTTTTAATTGTATAATCCTAGCTTTATTAATATCAAATCCTATAACATTATAAAATTTAGAAAATGCTAAAGCTAAAGGTAATCCTACATAACCTAAACCAATAATTCCTATTTTATATTCTGTTTTCAAAAGAAAAAGCCCCTCAGGGCTTTATTTTTAGTTTTATCTAAAAACTAGTATTCCCAAAGATCATGCTCAATATTAAACAACTCTTCCTTGATTCGTTCTGCTTCAAGCAATGCATCAAGTCCAACCATAAATTGATCAATACGTCTATCATATACAGAAGATTCTTTTACAATAGTAGAAGCAAACATTCTTTTCCAAAATATATCATCATATGTTCTTCTCTCCGCATCATTTTTAACAAGATTATATACTTCAGCATTTATTAAAATATTACGTGCCTCAGGAAAATATATCCAAAATAATGGAGTATAAGTTCCTGTAATTTTATTGCTTTGATCTCTGTCTTCATACATAGGTGCTAAACCTAATATTCTAACATCCATCACCGACCTTTGCTTATCAAAAAACCATTCCTCTTTAACTTTCCATTTTTTCACTCTATTTCTATCAAAAGGAACCCTATAGGTAGTATCACGAGCTGCTAATTCTAAATCTACTCCTTGTTCAAGTAATTTTTCATCATAAATAGTTTCTGTTTTTAATTCTGCACTACCTACTGCCTGAAGTTCCGTATCTGTCATTTCATACCTAAACTCATCATCATAAGCAGCTTTACTATATGCTTCTAACTCTCCTGATAGAACAGCTCTATATATTACCTCTATCAAACTTTGTCTGTCATCAGTAATGATTTCCTTATCATCACCACTATACATAGGGTAATAAAATGGATGATTTATTTTTTGACGCAAATCAATTTCTCTCCAAATCTTTCTAGACCACATTACATCAGCTTGTCTTAAGTGTGCATATGTTTGTGTAATCTTGTTTCTATGTTTGTCTTTTTTATAAACTGAATTCATGTCTTCAGGGGATAATACCTCCTGAGAATAAGTTCCAGAAACAGACAAAATAAAAGTAATAACTAATAAACTTATTTTTTTCATAATCTAATTTTTTATTTTAATTCAATCACTATATCTCCACGCAATCTCTCAGCTTTATTTTTTGATTTTGCTAATTTCGCTTTTATCTGTGAAATTATAATCTGACTACCAGATGCAGCATTACTAATAACTATTTCCATATCATTAGTAAATTTCATACCATTCTTCTGATAATAATCAACCTGCTGCGAATTATATGTTCCTGTTAATTTAAAAGAAGTAACAACATATTTTAATCCTTCAAATTCAAAATTATCTAACTTAGCAGCAACCAACTGAGTCTTTAACGTTGCTTTATCAATTAAACCATTATCATCTACAGCAGGAACAAATGCTCTAGGAGGTGGAGGGTCTTTAACTCTAAAATTAACCTCTCCCATCTTTGATCTTTTGCCATCATCATTCTTAACAGAAACTGTGACAATAGCAGGCCCTAATTTTGCCGGAAAAACCACATATTCACCTAAAGATTTTTTTTCCGGCTTAATCTTTCCATTATTAATAGTAACTATTAAATCTCCTGCGCTATATCCAGGAACAGATATTTTTACGGGATTACCACCAATTTGTTCTAAACCTCTATATAATACATTCATCTTAGTTGGAGAAACAACTGCAGTCTTAGGCGCAACCATATAATCTCCAGAAAATGGGTAATATTCTGTACCTTTTTCTGTTTTCATAGCAATTAAACCACCCCACTTCTTTAATCCTTCCCCATTGGTTCTAGTTGAATATAATCCTTTACCATTTAATACACGAATAGTATCATAATTACCAATCATACTATATATTTCGTTAATAGAATCGTATGTATAATCTCCAACCCAAACATCTGGATTAGTACTTACATTATTTGCAGCAATAAAAACCTCTGACCTAAAAGAATCTCCTCTCAATACATATTTTGATTCTGGAATTACTACTGCGGATGCTGTCTCAAATTTTAATGTATTTTCATCTAAATTACGTTTCAAATAATTAATAACATCTGATTCTACTCCTCTTAAATCAGATTGTATTTTAGAAAGTATTGTGAGTGCTCCAACAGCTGGCATGTCATAAAAATTATATTCTTCCCATGCTACTTTTACTTTACTTCCTTCTTTTTTTCTAGCACTGATATCACATACTGTTTCTATATTACTTTTTAAAGACTTATTTCCATTAGTTAAATTTATAAGAAAATCAGCATGATTATTTATTTGTTGACTTAATTTATACGCAAGTTGATTTTCCTTTTTCACAGTCTTATTTAAGAATAATTCACCTGAAGAGGTTCTATTATCTTTGACCTTCAGATAAGCTATTGGAAGTTTCTTCTGTGAATCTGTTAATTGAGCAAATGTTTTATCTTTTATAGCCTTATCTTCAATTAACTTACCATCCTTATCTAAAACATCCAGATAGTTTCCTAGATAAACTTGTCCATCTACGGAATTAACAAGTAAATACTTCATCTCTTGAATATATAGACTAAGTTTATCCGTTTCTTTCTTTACTTCAAGAGCTTGATCTCTAACTTTTGCAAACTTCTCTGGATTATTAATTGCAGCACTTTTAAAAACAGAATACGCATCATTATTCTTGTCATTAAAATTCTCTGTTGTTCTTTGAATACCAGTATTAACCTCGAAAAAAGAATTTAATACTTCTTTTGATACATTAAGTGCAAGAAGTGCAGTTAACACTAAATACATCATATTAATCATCTTCTGCCTTACAGGATTTCCTTTTGCCATTACTTAATGTATATAATTAATTATTAGGATTCATAGCATTAAGCATATTAGCATATACCTTGTTCAATTGTTCAAGATTATCAGCTAAACTACTTACTTGTTCCTGAAATTTCTTTGAATCCTCAACAGAAGATTGTAGATTTTGTAAAAATATTGTAGTAGCTTCCATTTGTTGGTTAGAAGTCTGTAGTTGTAATTCATATAATGAATTTAAAGCGTTCATATTCTTGACACCTTCTTCAATCTGAGAATTGTATTCTGAAATACTAGCAGCTGCTGTAACTGTTTCATTTAATCTTGTTGCTGATTCCCCAAATGATCTTAATCCATCATTTAAACTTTCAATCAATTCATTATCTATTTTTGCTCTTTGTAACGCTTCATCTAACTGCTGAGCAGGTCTTTTAGATGGATCTTTCATGTTTGCAAGTTCAGGGTGTACTTGTGTCCAATCAACAAAATTAGCTCCATTAGCGTTTTCATGATGTATTTTTTCAAAAGCAGAGAAAAAGAAAATAATAGCCTCGGTACTTAATCCTACAATTAAAAACTCACTTGCAAATGGCCAATGCTCAATTTTAAATAACGCTCCTATAATTACTAAAGAAGCACCCCAACCATACAGCTTTGGCATCAATAACTTGTACCAACTTGCTTCTGTTACCTTTTCTAAACTTCTATTCATGTTTTGTACAAAACTCATATCTTAATATTATTTAATTATTTAAATTATGTTTATTCAAAATCTTTTTTATCCCTACCCAAGAAATCCACTGCACATCTAAAACCAATATAAGATTTACATGTATCTTGATATTCAAATGTTCTTGTGCTTGTTTGAATAAAATATGCTATATCTTTCCACGAACCTCCTCTAATAGATTTTCTTCTATGCACTGGATGAGCATCTTCATTTTCAGTGCTATGATGCATATTCATATCATGAGCATAAGAAAAAGCAGATTCATCATAAGAATTTGAAGTCCATTCTGCAACATTACCTGACATATCATATAAACCATATCCATTAGGATTATATGAAGCGGTTTTAATTGTCTTTTCACCACCATCTGCCGTATAATTACCTCTTAAAGGTTTAAAGTTAGCTAAAAAACAACCTTTAAGATTACGAGTGTAAGGACCACCCCATGGATAAGGAGATTGTTCCAATCCTCCTCTAGAAGCATATTCCCATTCCGATTCAGTTGGCAGTCTAAATTCTGGTAAAGTAGGCTCTTTTACTTTTCTTAAAAACCCATTCATTATCTGTGTTCTCCATTTAGTAAATGCTACTGCTTGATTCCAATTAACTCCAACTACAGGATAATCGTCAAAAGCAGGGTGAAAAAAGTAATTACGTGTATATGGATCATTGAATGAATATGCATAATCATGAACCCAAACCAAAGTATCTGGGAAAATATTAATTTCTTTAATAGATAGAAATTCTGATCTATCTGTTTCTCCTGAAGCGTCATTTTCTCTTTTCTCTTTGATAGAAGCTGTAGATATATCTAATTCTTGATATTTAAATATGTATTTTCTAGTATCAAATTCTCTCATTCCATTAAGTCTTTCTGCTAAAGGCAAATACATCTCTTCTTCTAATATTTCTCTAACTTCTTCATCATCCCATCTAATTTTAGTTCCCCAATCTATCCTAGCAGGTTCCAAAAACATACCATATTCATCTTCTTCTATTAAATGTCCCTCAATACCATTCTCTCCAAGAATAGTATGAGCTATTGAATCCCTAACCCATTCAGTAAATTGACGATACTCATTATTTGTTATTTCTGTTTCATCCATATAAAAAGCTCCTACTGAAACTCTTCTAGCCTGAGAGGTGTTAGCAAAAGGAACATCTTGGTCAGAAGGACCCATCATAAAGCTACCTTGAGGAATAAATACCATTCCATAAGGATCTGTTGGATTCCAAGTTTTTCTATCTTGAACCCCTATCAATTCTCCATTACCACTACCTCCACATGATGTTAGAACAATTATTATCGAAATAAATAAAATTACTTTTTTCATAGTTTTATATTTTAAAATTAAAGCTAAGTTTAATATTATAAGAATCTTGGATTTTTATGTTTAGTAGGCTCTTTATCTTGTTTTATCTTAAACCTATATGCTAACATGATCTCAATACTATTAGAGCCTATATTACTCATAACTATATCATATGCTAGACCCATTTTCAAATCATCAGTAATATTCATACCTGTAAGAACAACTAATTCAGGTCGCAATACAGGTTCTGCATGCCTATAACTAATTCCTCCCCATATCTTGTTATTATATATAACATTTGAATTTATATCCAATTGAGAAGTCGCTCCATCAGATTTTAAATAAATTGAAGGATTCAAAGATAAATTAGGATTTAAGAAATAATAATAACCTGCAATTAAATAATAATGTCGCTTCAAAGGATAATCCCCTTCTGTATATTCAATAGTCGGTTCAGTTAAATGAGAAGTAGAAAGTCCAATATATACATCTTGTGTATTATAGTAAACACCTGCTCCCAAATCTAATGTTGAGCCTCTAACATCTCCTAAAGGAATCGCATTATCTGTTTGAGTAGTAGATTGTGGATTAAATGCTGACCCATCAACTCCAGATTGAAACATTCCAAACGACATTCCTAAACCTAGCTGACCATTACCTAATTCCCTTGTATACGCATAAGAAATTTGAAGTCCTAAATTACTATATTGAGCAATATCATCTTTGATTATATTAAGACCAACACCTCCATGTAACAATTTAATTGGAGCGTCAACAGAAAGATTAAGTGTTTTTGGTGCCCCCTCAAAACCCATCCATTGACTTCTATGAAGCAACGTAGTAGAAATGGCATCTCTACTTCCTGCAAAACCCGGATTATTAGATAGTTTATTAAACATATTTTGACTAAACTGAGGGTCTTGTTGAGGAAAAACAAACAGTACTAATAATGAAACTAATGCTGTAAATAATATCTTCTTCATATCTATATCTAACTAAAATTTGCCGCTAAAATAAGCATTTTTTAATTAATTAGAGTAAAACTACCTATTGAATCTTTAACGTAATTATTACTTAATGGAGGATATTAAAATTTAAGCTAAGCTTTAATTAAATAATTTTACTCTGAAAGTTTATTGAAAGTTTTAATCCATTTTTCAGGAATATCACCCTGGTTAGCTACCTTATAATCATTATATGAACATGCTACAAAATATCGTTCCTTACGATTGTTACTATCGCTAATAAATGGCACTCCCATCCACCATCTAGCTGTATTCTTACTTTTATAAAATACAATCTCATTTTTACCATCATCAAATGAAACAGTATATTTTAAACAATTCTTTAAATTTGGATTTAATTCATTTTTACGTTTTGTATAACCATCTATAAAATACCAAATCATCTGAGAAATTAATTGAGCTGTTTGATGATTAATGTCCAAAATATGATTGTATTCAAACAATCCTACTGAAGATATTTTATCACTCATGCCTGCATAACGAAATATACTACATGCTTCTCTTCCTGATAAGCCATTAGGAGAACTGTAAGTATTTGCTGAAGCATATGCATAACTAATTGAAGAAATATCAAAACTCAAAAAATCAGAATTTCTCATAATTGGCTCAACATCAGATAATGTTTTTTTAATATCGGCTAAACGAATGATATCAAAATTCATCTTTTCAAGCATATCAACTGCTAAAGGAGAAACCAAATATTCCTGATAACCTAAATTAACATAGTTAAATAAACAACTTGGTTTATGACTTATTATCTTGCCTAAATAAGAAGAGGAAGATAATACATCTTCTTTTAACCCAATATCAAATTTATTATCAATAATTGAAAGAGTAATAACTTTATTTAAAGAAACATATGCTTTATAAACGGCATAACTTAAGTCATGCCCCCCTCCAATTATAATAGGAATAATATTTAAATCTATCAAATACTCACATACATGTTGAACAATACTAAATGTTTCTTTCCTTGTGGGCATTAATTGAATATTTCCAAGATCAGCAGTAGCTGGAAAACTATAATGATGCAAAGAATAAAATGAATCCCTTATTTTATAATCATTATCAATAAATTCATTATCTGAACCCTCATATTCAAGAACATGAAAAATAACTATCTTCTTTGATTCTAAATCAGGAAAACTAGCAGTAAAATGTATATCTATCAAATTTCTTACCTGAGTAGATTCCCATTGATTACCATCTATATATTTATCATTTACTGGCTCAAAATACTGTTGTATACTAGTCATTATGATTTTTTATTATCTAATTGTTTATTCATTAAAGAAATACAATCATCTCTTGTTAATGATTTTGGATTAGAATCTTTCGGAATCTTGATGTTTATCTTTTTACCTTTCTTCGGAGAAGCCTGAATAAAAGGACCATAACGTCCATTTAAAACCTGAAAAATTGGATCTCCTTTAAATTCTGAAATTAATCTATCTTTATCTGCTTGTATTTTAATCTTAAGTAACTCTATAGATCTATCCAATGTAATAGTTAATGGGTCTTCATTGTCTGTTTTTTTAATAGATGTAAACTTTCCATCATACCTTAGATAAGGTCCGAATCTACCAATTGACGCAACAATTTCTTTATCTTTCCATAAGCCAACTTCTCTAGGTAATTTAAACAAATCTAAAGCTTCTTTTAATGTAATTTCTTGAATCTTTTGACCTTTTAATAAAGATGCAAATTTTGGTTTAGGAGCATCTTCCTTCTCTTGCTTTTCTCCTATCTGCACCATCGGGCCAAATGGACCTATCCTTACAATTACTTTATTACCAGTTACTGGATCAACACCTAACTCTCTTTGTCCAGATGCTTTTTCTACATTACCAATCACATCTTCTACTTTATTATGAAAGTCTCCATAAAAAGAACTAATCATATCATTCCATTGTTTTTTTCCTGAAGCAATTTCATCAAATTCCGTCTCAACCGAAGCTGTAAATGTATATTGCATAACCTCACTAAAATGCTCTAATAAAAAATCTGTTACTACAATACCAATATCTGTTGGAAATAATTTTTGTTTTTCGGCACCAAATATTATCTTTTTATCAATATTTTCCAACTCTCCTTTTTCTAATTTAATTAGTTTAGCGTTTCTTTCTTCACCTTCTTTATTTTCTTTTTCTACATAACCCCTCTTTTGAATCGTAGTAATAGTTGCCGCATATGTTGAAGGCCTACCTATACCTAAGTCTTCCATCTTTTTCACTAAACTTGCTTCCGCATATCTAGCAGGTGGACGCGAAAAGTTTTCAGAAGCGGTAGCTTCCTTAAGGTTTAAAATTTCATTTTCTTTCAATTCTGGCAAAATACCTTTCTTCTCATCTATCACATCGTCTTTCCCTTCAGTATATATCTTCATAAATCCATCAAAAACTACAATTTCACCCTTTGCAACAAGATTTTCTTCTACATTAGAAACATCTATAGTTGCCGTTGTCCTATCTAATGCAGCATCTTTCATTTGTGATGCAATAGTTCTTTTCCAGATTAAATCATATAGTCTCTTATGGCTAGAATCACCATCTATATTTTTCTTATCTATATAAGAAGGACGTATAGCTTCATGCGCCTCTTGCGCACCCTTAACCTTTTTAGTATAAATTCTTCGCTGAGCATATTCTTTGCCATATGTTTGTGTTATTTCTTTCTCTAATGCAACCAAAGAATCTTCAGAAAGATTTACACTATCTGTTCTCATATATGTAATCAAACCTTGTTCATATAATTTTTGTGCAACCATCATTGTCTGACTAACTGAAAAACCTAATTTTCTAGAAGCTTCTTGTTGTAAAGTAGATGTTGTAAATGGTGCAGATGGTGATTTTTTTGCAGGCTTCTTTTCTAAAGATAAAATAGTAAATATAGAATCTTTGCATCTTTCTAAAAAATTATATGCAGACTGATAATCAACTAATTTCTTAATAAGCTCAGATTTTACAATTTCTTTATTACTATTATAAAATAATACCACAACTTTAAATGAAGAAGATGAAGAAAAACTTGCAATCTCTTTTTCTCTTTCCACTATTAATCTAACAGCAACAGATTGAACTCTTCCTGCTGATAAACCTTGCTTAACTTTTCTCCATAATACAGGTGATAATTCAAATCCAACTAATCGATCTAACACTCTTCTTGCCTGTTGAGCATTCACTAAGCTATCATCTATCAATCTAGGATTATCAATAGCATTTATAATGGCTTTCTTTGTTATTTCATGAAAAACAATCCTTTTAACTTTAGAAGAATCTAATTTTAAAACCTCTATTAAATGCCAAGCAATAGCTTCTCCTTCACGATCCTCATCTGTTGCAAGCCAAACAGAATCTATCCCTTTCATAGAAGAGCGTAAATGACTAACAACTTTTTTCTTATCATCAGGAATGACATAATTAGGCTTAAACCCATTATTTATATCAATAGACATTCCACCTTTCTTAGGAAGGTCCCTAATGTGACCTACGCTTGATTCAACTAAATAGTCACTTCCTAAAAAACCTTGAATAATTTTCTTTTTTGCAGGAGATTCAACAATCACTAAATTCTTCGCCATCTTATATTTAATTTTGTGCAAATTAAAAGAACTTTTTTTGAATAAAAAAAAAATAATCAAATCACAAATAACTATATTATATATAATATAAGATAAAAAAGAACTGTCATATTGTCAGTTTTTTTATTATTTTTGCAATCAAGCAAATAACACGATTTAACAATAATGTTTTTAAAAAAAATTATAGACGAAAAAATACAAGGTGCTGTTTTAAATAAAACAAACAAACAAATAGGTCTTAAGAAAATGTACATTGAAAGTTATGGTTGTCAGATGAATTTTTCTGATAGTGAGATTGTAGCTTCAATATTAACAGAAGAAGGGTTTGGAACAACTAATATAATTGAAGAAGCTAATCTTGTACTTATTAACACTTGTTCTATTCGTGAAAAAGCTGAACAAACAATTAGAAAACGCTTGCAGTTTTACAACTCTATCAAGAAGAAATATAATAAAAATATGATGGTAGGGGTTCTAGGTTGTATGGCTGAAAGACTAAAAGAAAATCTTTTAGAAGAGGAAAAGCTAGTTGATATGGTAGTAGGACCAGATGCATATAGAGATTTACCAAAATTAGTTAACCAAATTGAAGATGGAAAGAAAGGAATTAATGTTTTTCTTTCACTTGAAGAAACCTACGCCGAAATAAATCCTGTAAGACTAGCAGGAAATGGCGTAACCGCATTTGTTTCAATCACAAGAGGGTGCGATAATATGTGTACATTCTGTGTTGTCCCTTATACTAGAGGAAGAGAAAGAAGTAGAGATCCAAAAAGCATCATAAAAGAATGCCAACAATTAGTTAAACAAGGATATAAAGAAGTTACCTTATTAGGTCAAAATGTAGATTCTTATCTTTGGTATGGAGGTGGGCCTAAAAAAGAATTTAAAAAAGCTACAGAAGAAGAAATAAAGAATAGTTGGAATTTTGCAAAATTATTAGAAAAAGTTGCTCAAATAAGTAGCGAATTAAGAGTGAGATTTTCCACTTCAAATCCACAAGACATGCATCTTGATGTAATTGATGTAATTGCTAAATATAAAAATATTTGTAATTACATACATTTACCTGTACAATCTGGAAGTACTAGAATATTAAAGTTAATGAATAGAGGATACACAAGAGAAGAATATTTATTATTAATTGACAGAATAAAAAAACGAATACCAGATTGCGCGATATCAATGGATATGATAACTGGATTCTGCTCTGAAAAGGAAGAAGATCACCTTGAAACATTATCATTAATGGACTATGTAAAATATGAATATGGATATATGTTTAAATACTCTGAAAGACCAAATACAACTGCTGCAAAAAGAATGAAAGATGATATAAAGGAGAGCATAAAACAAAGAAGATTAAGTGAAATTATTAACAAACAAAGAAAACACTCATTATTGAGTATGCAAAAAAAGATTGGCCAAACATATGAGGTTTTAATAGAAGGAACTTCTAAAAGATCAAAGCAACATTTCTTTGGAAGAACAACACATAATTCAACAGTAATATTTAATAAAAAACATTACAAAAAAGGAGATTATGTTATGGTAAATATCAAAGAATGTACATCTGCAACTTTAATAGGTGATATCATTTAAATATGGATATAAAAAAAACAAAACAAAAATTTGGTATAATTGGTAATTCCACAGAATTAGAAAGAGCTGTTGAAGTAGCACTACAAGTTGCTCCTACTGACATATCAATATTAATAATAGGAGAAAGTGGAACCGGTAAAGAAAATATACCAAAAATTATTCATCAAAATAGTGTCAGAAAACATAACCCTTATATTGCTGTTAATTGCGGAGCTATACCTGAAGGTACAATTGACAGTGAATTATTTGGACATGAAAAAGGCTCATTTACAGGAGCTCATGACAAAAGAAAAGGGTATTTTGAAACAGCTAATAGTGGTACCATTTTCTTAGATGAGGTCGGAGAATTACCTTTATCGTCACAAACAAGGTTATTAAGAGTTTTAGAAAGCGGAGAATTTATTAAAGTAGGATCATCAACCACTCAAAGAACGGATGTGAGAATAATTGCAGCCACTAACGTAAATATGGCTGAAGCTGTAAAAAATGGAAAGTTTAGAGAGGATTTATATTATAGATTAAATACAGTCAGTATACAGCTACCTCCCCTTAAAAAAAGAGGTGATGATATTTATTTATTATTTAGAAAATTTGCAGCTGATTTTGCCGAAAAATATAATACTCCTCCAATTAGATTAACAGAAGATGCAATCAAGATATTAAACAACTATTCATGGCCAGGAAATATTCGACAATTAAGAAATTTTGTAGCGCAATTATCTGTTATAGAGAAAGAAAGAATGATACAAGGCTCTACCTTAGAAAGATTGCTACCTTCAGATTCAAACACACCTGTAATATTTGAAGATGAAAACAAAACAGATCTATCAGAAAGAGAGATTCTCTACAAAGTATTATTTGATATGAAAAGAGAACTAACAGAGCTAAAAAAAGTAACCTACAACATCATTCAAAAAGAAAATAAAAATGATATCATTAATAATAATATTTTTGATGAAAAAGTAATATTAACAAAAGACAATAAAAATCATAAAAAAAATACCATTGAAATAGAAGAATCTCTATCGTTAATTGAACAAGAAAAGAAATTAATTGAAAAATGTCTAATAAAACATAAAGGAAAACGAAAAGATGCTGCTATTGAATTAGGTATATCTGAAAGAACTCTTTATAGAAAATTAAAAGATCTTGGATTGTGAAAAATACAATCATAATATTAACTATAAATATAACACTAGTAATGATTTCTTCATGTGGGGTATATTCTTTCAGAGGAGCTTCAATTCCTCAAGATGCAGAAACAATATATATAGATTATTTTAATATCCAAGCAGAAAACATCGAACCTTTACTACCTCAAATATTTACTGAAAAATTAAAAGATATTTTTTTACAACAAACAAACTTAAATCTATCTAATATAAATGGAGACTTAAATTTTAGTGGTTTTATCAGTAATTATGAGATTAAACCTATATCTATTACTTCAAATGAAACAGCAAGCCAAAATAGATTAACAATATCTATAAATGTTTTATTTGAAAGTAAACTAGAAAAAGAAAAAAACTTTGAAACAACCTTTACTAGATATAAAGATTTTGATAGCGCTCTGAATTTTTCTGAAATCGAACTTAACCTAATTGAAGAAATAACAAATGAAATAGTAGAGGATATATTTAATAAATCTGTTGTAAATTGGTAAAAAAAGAAATAAATAAAATCATTAATAATCCATATGATATTAATGAAGATGAAATTAAAATTTTAGAGGATTTAGTATTTAAATATCCATACTTTCAAAGCGCTCAATTATTACTTGCAAGAGGGCTGTTAAATACTTCTAGTATCAGATACAACAAACAACTTAAGAAAGCTTCTATATACTGCCTAGATAGAGAATATCTCTTTAAATTAATTACACATAAAGAAGATTTATATTATAACAAAAAAGAGACCGAAAATTTAATTATTGGACAGCCATTGAGATTTAAAATCGAAGAAAAATATTCTTTCTCTGAATGGCTAAATGTTTCAAAAGTTCATAAAATTAACAGAAAAGAAGAAAATGAAAAAATACAAGAGCACAAAATTATTGATACATTTATTGATAATTACAGCATCTCTGAAAGACAAAAAACAAGAAATAAATTCTTTAAAGCTAACATAGCCGCAAAAGAATCATTAATAGAAAATGAAGAATTAATAACACCAACATTAGCAAAAGTGTATCTAGAACAGGGTCATTATGATAAAGCTATTTATGCTTACCAAAAATTATGTTTGAAATATCCAGAAAAAAACAGTTTATTTGCAAAACAAATAAAATCAATTAAAAAAATTAAAGAATAATAATATGTATACAATATTTGCAATACTAATAGTTATAACATCAATCTTATTAATTTTAATTGTTTTAGTCCAAAATCCTAAAGGAGGAGGATTATCTTCTTCTTTTGGAGGTGGAACAGGTAATCAAATTATGGGAGCAAAAAAGACAACTGATTTTCTAGAAAAAGCAACCTGGACTTTAGCTATAATATTAATATCTCTAAGTCTATTATCAAACTTTACAATACCAAGAAGTAATACGGAAGATATAGATATAATTAAAGGACAAGAACAAATTGAAGAAGCTATTATTCCTAACTTGCCAGAAAATAATCCAGTAGAATAATAAACTGACAAAATTACATTACTTAACCTATGGCATACTTTTTGCAATAGTTTTTATTAAAAATAACTTTAAATAATAATATAAATGAAAAAAATAAATATTAAACCTTTGGCAGACAAGGTAATTATACAACAGTCTGAAGCTGAAACAAAAACAGCTTCAGGTATTATAATTCCAGATACTGCAAAAGAAAAACCTCAAGAAGGAATTGTTGTTGCAGTAGGTGCAGGTACAAAAGAAAATCCAGTAACACTATCTATTGGAGATAAAATTCTTTATGCAAAATATGCAGGTACAGAATTAAAATATAATGGGTCAGAATATCTTATAATGAAAGAATCTGATGTTTTAGCAATCATAAAATAATATAATAATGGCAAAAAATATAACATTTGAAACAGAAAGTAGAGACGCTCTAAAAAGAGGAGTTGACGCATTAGCAAATGCAGTGAAAGTAACTTTAGGACCAAAAGGAAGGAACGTCGTAATTGATAAAAAATTTGGAGGACCTTCTATAACTAAAGATGGAGTGACCGTTGCAAAGGAGATTGAATTAGAAGATGCTATAGAAAATATGGGTGCACAAATGGTAAAAGAGGTAGCTTCCAATACAAATGACTTGGCAGGTGATGGAACTACAACAGCAACAGTACTAGCACAAGCTATAATACACACAGGGTTAAAAAATGTTGCTGCAGGAGCAAATCCATTAGATATCAAAAAAGGTATTGACAAAGCAGTAGATATATTAATAAAAGACATTAAAAGTCAAGCAAAAGAAGTTGGAAATTCATATGATAAAATTGAACAAGTAGCTGCTATATCTGCCAATAATGATGAAATAATTGGCTCTCTTATTGCTGAAGCAATGAAAAAAGTAAAAACAGAAGGTGTTATAACTGTAGAAGAAGCAAAAGGAACTGACACACATGTAGAAGTAGTAGAAGGAATGCAATTTGACCGAGGGTATTTATCACCATACTTTATTACAGATCCAGATAAAATGGAAGTCAATATGGATAATCCATATATATTGATTTATGATAAAAAAATATCAGCAATGAAAGATTTATTACCAATACTTGAGCAAACAGCAAAAGAAGGAAGACCTTTAATGATAATTGCAGAAGATGTTGATGGAGAAGCATTATCGACTCTGGTTGTAAATAAGATAAGAGGTTCTTTAAAAGTTGTAGCAGTAAAGGCCCCTGGATTTGGTGACAGAAGAAAAGAAATGCTAGAAGATATTGCAATATTAACTGGAGGTACCGTAATCTCAGAAGAAAGAGGATATCAGTTAGAAGGAGCAACAATTGAAATGCTTGGAAATACAGAAAAAATTGTCATTGATAAAGATAATTCAACAATAGTAAATGGAGCCGGAAATAAAAATAGTATAAAGGCTAGAATCAATCAGATAAAATCTCAAATAGAAAGTAGTAGTTCTGATTATGATAAGGAAAAATTACAGGAAAGATTAGCAAAACTAGCTGGTGGAGTAGCTGTATTATACGTTGGAGCTCCAACTGAGGTAGAAATGAAAGAAAAGAAAGATAGAGTGGATGATGCCTTATCAGCTACTAGAGCTGCTGTTGAAGAGGGTATTGTTCCCGGAGGAGGAATAGCAATAGTTAGAGCTGCTAATAAATTAGAAAAGTTAAAAGGAAATAATGATGATGAACAAACTGGTATTAATATAATTACAAGAGCTGTTCAAGAACCTTTAAGGCAAATAGTAGAAAATGCAGGTATGGAAGGTTCAGTTATAGTAGCTAAAGTTCTTGAAGGAAAAAATGATTATGGGTTTAATGCTAAAACTGAAACTTTTGAAAGCTTATATAAAGCGGGAGTAATTGACCCTGCAAAAGTTGTAAGAGTAGCATTAGAAAATGCAGCATCAGTTGCTGGCATGTTACTAACAACTGAATGTGTTATTTCAGATATACCTGAAGAATCAGCAACTCCACCAATGCCTCCTATGGGGGGTGGCGGAATGCCAGGTATGATGTAAAATAATAAAGAGATCAACTAAATAAAAAGACCCTTTTGGGTCTTTTTATTTATATAGACATAACTTGTATTGGCATATTGCTAAACGTACAAACAACTGTTATTGGAGGAAGAACACCCTGAGGATCTGTACCAGTTAAAGTAAAGGTGCCGCTAATTTCACTATTACTAAAATCAACAACAAAATTAACTGTTCCATTTCCCAGACTTGAGGTGTTAGTATATGTATCTATTTCGGTTTGCGTGCAATTATAATCCTGGAAAAGAAATGTTGTAATTGGAGAATTTAAATTA
>CESM01530107.1_pt1 | contig 16154 bp, 24 predicted proteins | sample 361421 | NCBI WGS metagenome assembly CESM01 (sample SAMEA2622219, study PRJEB7988) | marine metagenome | isolation source: saline water (ENVO:00002010), including | reverse complement strand
GATCAGTTTTCATCCTGGTCAGTTTTGTGTCCTTGCTTCGGACAATGATGATGTCGTAGAACGTAGCATTGACGAATTCGAGTACCATGCAGATATGGCAAGGTGGATGGGTTACGGCCAAGAGTTTATGGATATGAAACTAAATGTTCACATATCTGGTAGAAAGGGTTATCAAGGTATCATTGATGTATTGCCTAGATTGTCGCCCGAAGCAAGAAATACTATTGCTATTGAGAATGACGAAATGTGTCATGGCTTAGACGCAAGTCTTATGCTAAAAGATCATGTAGCACTAGTATTAGATATACATCACCATTGGATTAGAGATGAAGAATATATTCAAGCAGATGACGACCGTGTTAAAATGGTTATTGATAGTTGGCGTGGTGTCAGGCCTACTTTACATTACAGTTACAGCAGAGATGAATGGCTGGATCAGGCTACATCAATCGATGATGGAAACAGACACGATTCCTTACATTCCATTTCAACTTTACTAGAGTCTGGTGCTAAGAAACAAAAACTTAGAGCACATTCAGATTACTATCCTAATCAAGATGCAAATGACTGGGCATTGAGTTTCTGGGATGACTTTGACATACAATGTGAGGCTAAGGCTAAGAATCTAGCAAGTGAACAACTATACAATAGAGCAGTTGAAACTAAAAAAGTAAATGAGGTGGATGTATTCTGATATCGTGTATCTTAGAGTTTCATCAGAGGGACTCAAATTGTTAAAGGTTGTGAGAATTTTATCACAACCTCATTTACATAATATATTTACAGGATCTGCCTTAAACCGTTTTGAAATAGGTAAAAAATTGTTAAATATGAGCAAGAAAAGGATAAAACCATGTCAAACATAGTCAGTATGGCCCTTTGCCGTATTAACAACAACGATAAACTAGAATATAATCAGCAGGCCGGTGCCGATAACACCTTTAAACTGTATTCTAGTATGTCAGAAATACTTTGTGAAAGTGTAGATACATTTTTAGAAGGCGATTGGGATTTTGAAATCATAGAAAACGATGTAGACAGTTATCAAGAAGTATTTGACACAAACTTTAATGAAGTATATGAAATGTGGGACAGTGGCAAGAATAATATCTTGTTTTTAGACTTAGATACTATTATGCTACAACCAGTTAATGTATTTGATAACTTAGATCATTTTCAAATGTTTAATTACACAGACCCAAAAACTTTAGGTGGCAAGGATGCTGATAACAAATATGGATTACAGCATCAACATTATTTTAATGCAGGAGTTAGATATTATCCTAGCAAAATGTCACAGGATGTTTGGGACTTAGGTTGGAAGTATGCAAGTGATTGGGACTACAACATTTGGGGGACAGAACAAATTATCTTTAATGAAATGATGTACAGCGAAAATAAAGATGTAAACAATTGGTTAGACCCAACCATGAACTTTCAAATGATGAATGCTGTACCACAAGCAGTTTATCATCAAAAATACATAGCAGAAATAGAAGCATGGAATGGAGCAAGTATAGACGATGCAAAAATTATGCACTTACACGGAACAAGAGGTGCAGACAAAACTGTGATGACACAATGGCAACTTTGGAAACAAATCACAGGAGACGAGTTTGAGTTTGAACATATAAATATTGTTCAAGATAACGGCATGGCCGTAGGAGTAGAATACAAATGATAGATGGGGTAATTTTAATAGCAATAGTAATACCTGCCATGATTGGAATATTTACAATGATGCATCATGTAATTAATAGTGGCGGTGGTACAAAAGGCATTACACAACCATACACAACTAAAAGTGGAGTTAAACATACAGCACACAAAAGCAGAGAAAATCACATAGTATGAAAAAGATAAGAGCAACCATAATAGTAGAAGTTCCATATGATAACGAACTAATGAATTATGGTAGCAAGTTAGATAAAGAACTTAGGAGAGTTATAAACAAGGCACCTTACCTGAATTGCAGTTTAGAAGCAGGTGAATTAGAATCAACTGCTCCTGTTATTAGAGACACAGATAATGGATAAACACATAGGCTTTCCTTTACCACCGGAAATGTTTCATCCACATTTATATTGTGTAGCATTGCCACAAGACGAAGCAATGTGTAAACTATTAGATATACCATTAAAATGTATGGTGTGTAATAAAGTAATGGAAAAAGATGAGACTGAATTATAAAGATTGCGGTAGAATAGGATTTACATGTAGTACATTTGATTTACTACATGCTGGGCATATTACAATGTTAGAAGAAGCCAAACATCACTGCGATTATTTAATAGTAGGATTACAAAATGATCCTACACTAGACAGACCAGACAGTAAAAATCCGCCAGTACAAAGTATTGTAGAAAGACAAATACAGTTAGCGGCGGTAAAGTTTGTAGATGAAATCATAGTGTACAACACAGAACAAGACCTAGTAGACTTACTACTTACATTACCAATTGATGTAAGAGTACTAGGCGACGAATATAAAAACAAAGACTTCACAGGTAAAGATATCGCCAAACAACGTGGTAGTAAAATCGTATATAACGGTAGAGATCACAGTTTTAGCAGTACATCATTACGCAAAAGAGTACATTCAGCAGAAGACAGTAAAGCATAAATAGTTGACACATTCACACAAATTTGTTATAATATAGTTTATAAAAAGGGCAAGAGATATGAACATGTTTAGAAATTTGTTGTTATTAACAACTCTATTTGTATCAACAGTACAAGCAAAAGTAGTAGGTCCAATAGATTTACGACAAGAAGCAGAGTGCCTAGCACTTAACATTTATCACGAAGCAAGAAGCGAAAGAACTGCAGGTATGTGGGCAGTTGCAGATGTAACAATCAACAGAGTAAAAAGCATACAATTTCCTAACACCATATGTGAGGTTGTACATCAAGGCCCTGTATATGAAAGTTGGAAAACAGCAAGGTTTGATCACTTACCAGAAAGTGAACGTATCTACAATCCAGTAAAAGGCATGTGCCAATTCAGTTGGTACTGCGATGGCAAAAGCGATGAGCCAACAGAACCAGACAGTTGGCAAAGAGCACAAGACATAGCATATGGAGTTTTAAATTATGATATGGGACTAGGATTAACTGACGGTTCAGATCATTATCACGCAAACTTTATTGAGCCTTTTTGGGCACCTCATATGACACTCGTCACTACCATTGGTAACCACAAATTTTATAAGTCAAATAGATAAATACTCTTATAATCCCGTAGGTGGGAGTAGGAGTAAAACAATGTACGAGTATAGATGTAAGATACTCAAAGTTGTTGATGGCGACACAGTAGACGTAGACATAGATTTAGGCTTTGGTGTGGTGCTCAGCGATGAACGAGTAAGAATAATGGGTATCGACACACCCGAAAGTCGAACAAGCGACAAAGTCGAAAAAGTTTTTGGCATAGCGGCCAAAAATGCTCTCAAGGCGATGTTAGGTAAAACATCAATTCTTAAAACACAAATCAACAGAAATGGCGAAGACATGAAAGGTAAGTTTGGAAGAATACTTGGTGACTTCATAATTGATTTAAATGGTGAACCAATCAGTATTGTAAAAGCATTAATGGACGCAGGTCATTGTGTTGATTACTATGGTGGCAGTAAAGAAGAATTAACCGAAAGGCATATGGCTAACAGAGATAGATTACTTGCTGAAGGCGTAGTTGATAAAAAAGAATACGACAAAGCAGTTGCCTTTATGGCCAAGAAGAAAAAGAAATAACTTTATATGGCAATGTTTCATGACAACAATTATGTCTTGACTCACTTTGCAAATAATAACATACCTTATACAAACCTAACAGTTGTATATAATAGTTATGCTGGTTTTGTCAGTAATAAATCTCATCATAACACATGGGGAGTTGCAGGTCACGAACTACCAGACTTTGATAAGATATTTGACGAGATTGCAAAAAATAAATTGCTGTATAGTCAAGAACTACTAGTCCCTGGTCTAAACGATAATCTTTGGCGACTATTTTTAACTCAATTAAATAACCGCTTTGGTAAAGAAATTACCTTAATAAGAGCAGATTGCAGTATATCTCAAAATCCCATTTTAGATAATTTAAATGTAATTGAAATTCCTTGGTTTGAACAATATAAAATCCTCAATAAAGCAGATGGCGAAGACTATTCAGGATTGAAAAGAAAAGAATTAAAAGAGGATGTAGAATTTAACTTTGATCTCGATAAACCTTTTATGTATTCACTAATACTAGGTGGTGAAAAAGAGTGGAGAACAGATTTATACGAATCTATTAAAGATGATAAAAGGATATTAACTACATATAGAGGAAAATATCCAGAACTTAATAAATCTTATGAAGCAAGTGAAGAAGAGTATAACTATTTCACATATGAATACGATTATAAAAGTGTAGGGTCTGAAGAAAAAATTAATTTAGACATAGGTGCTCGTATGCCAAGTAAAATTTACGAAAATTCAATAATTGATTTCAGTGTCGAAACATATATTACTGGTCCAATACTACTAACTGAAAAAACAGGCAAGCCAATGCAAGCCAAAAGACCATTTATCCAATACTCATCGCCATACACACTAAAGAGTCTTAGAAAATTTGGGTACAAAACTTTTCCTTTACTTTTTGATGAATCATATGACGAAATTTTAGACAATAAGTTAAGAAAAGAAAAAATATTGCATGAAGTCAATACTATGACAAAGAAAAAACTTGCAGATCATAAAAATTACATTCAAGATATTGCAGAACATAACTACGATTTACTAAAAAGTAGGCAAAATAATATTTTGGCCAATATATAAAAAAATTAGTTGACTTTTGCCTAAATATATCTTATAATTACACAATTATAGAGGCATACACACATGGCAAAGAGATTTTATTCAGGTAAAACATATTCACATGCAACTGGTCACAGTTGTGCGTTTAGACAATGGCGAGCAGACTCGCATTGCAACTTAATCCATGGTTACGCACTTCAATTTGAATTCACTTTTGGTGGAGCAGAACTAGATGAACGTAACTGGATAGTGGACTTTGGAGGACTAAAGCCACTTAAAACTTGGTTAGCAGAAATGTTTGACCATACATACTTAGTAGCCGAAGATGATCCTGAAATGGATACTTTTGTTGATCTAGCAAAGAAAGATTTGGTAGATTTGCGAATAGTAACTGCTACAGGATGTGAAAGGTTTGCTGAGATGGCCTTTGACAAAGCAGAAGAAATTGTAAGTGAACTTACAGATAGAAGATGCTGGGTACAAAGTGTCACAGTAAGAGAACATGGTCACAATAGTGCGACTGTTGAACTTGCTGATCATCAAAAGATACGTTTCATAGAAAACGTACAATAATATAATGGAGAAAAAGTTACTATAGAGGACGGCACCCTTAACTGCTCCAAGTAACTAAAATAATGATATACAAGAATGTAGAAAAGGTAACCGGTGCCATTACTGATTAAATTCGTTATCCACTTGCCTTCTTAAATTATAATAATTATTCACACACTGATTAGCCATATCGCTAAATTGCGTCAACTGAAAATCTGTACTGTAAAATAAATCCAAATTAAATTTACAAATTTCTAAAATCTTGTCTTTGTCAGGCGGATTATCCAAATATTCTTTAATTGCATTTAGAACTAGTTGATATCTAAGTTCTGGGTCTGATTCTTTGTCGTATGATTCATCTATTAGGCCATCAAAAGTTTTAAAACCTAACTGTCTAACTTTTAAAAGGCTAAGTCTGTTACCTAATATCACAAAAGGCATGCCCCAAGCAATAGGTTTGAAAACTTTTTCACTTAAAAATCGTATTGGATACTTTGCATAGCCTTGTTGCAATATTTGTGACTCAACAGCCATATAACTTTCTGTTCCAACGTATAATTTTGTGTTCAAAATCCAATCATAATTTGCAACTGAGTCATGTTGCATAAATCCTTGGGTATCTATGTTGTCTAATGGTTCGCTTTCTGCTAAAATAGGTAATGTATGGTCCTTAAGAATGTCAACTGCCTCATCTTTTTGCTGAATTTCTTGTAAACTAAAATAACTATTGCCCAAATACCCGTCTTTGTATAAATCGTTTACTATAGCGGCTCTGTGTGCTTTGTATGTACGGTTTAAAAGCAATAAGTCTCTGCTTTTTTCTGTTTTTTGTTGTAATTCAAAAAACGAGTCAACACTATAATCTGTATTTTCGTCTAATTTTGAACCTTCATATGTTACACCGCTTTGAACCCAAGTGTCGTAGAGAAAATATTCAAAAGATACAACACTTGCTGGTATTTTATTCACACTAAACCATTTTTGCAAGCCATCATGTGAGTTAGGTTTTACAATATTAATTTTAAAAGGGGCAACAACATCATGTGCTTCATTAATATTAGCAAAAACATTGTACATTGACAATTTTGGGTCATGATCTAAAAATTCAGGTTCCCAAACATCAGAAATTACCATATTAAAGTTAGGTACTGCTACCAACCAAAACTCTCTAGACAATACACATGCTAAATGTTCACTCATTGTAATATGAATGACTACTTCGTCGTCATATGATTCCGAAAGTCTTCGTTCAATTTGGTCAAGTAAATCAATATCCTCAATGGCAAGCCTAAAAGGACTAACAGTAACCTTTTTGCCATACTGCGAAAAGTCTAAGTTGCTTCTATACATTGGCGATCTGGCTAAAACATGAAAAATATCATGCTCAATATAATCTTTACCCTCTAAGGATAACTCACTTTTCATTCGATCAACCTTGCTACTATCCACATAGTAACTATCCTTGTATGTGCTGATGTCTAGTGGTACAAATATATTAATCATCTATGTTAGTTTCGTCTATCCTGTCTACTATGATACGCAATGGATCAACTAGCCTACTAGATACCCAATAACTGTCATGTATCATATTAAAATTATGTTCTAATGAATTACGAATTTCTTCAATGCTATGCTCTTCTGATAGAAATTTTTCATATGAATCAAACATACCTTGAATTCGTAAATTGTAATTGTCGAGTTCGTCATAACTTTCGTCAAACCACTCAGGAAACGTCTTAAAACCTAAATCTCTAATTCGTTGCAACCCATGTTGGTTGCCTACAAATAGAAAAGGCATTCCCCATGCCATTGCTTTAAATGTTTTTTCTGTTAAAAAGCGAACAGGGTGTGGTGGTGTATGCTCTATAATTAAATCTCTTGCTTGACTTTCTGTAATGATGTTTACTTTGCATTTTTGAGGCCACATCAAGTTGAATTTTCTGTCATGATTAATAGGTATATCATTACCTGACACATTATCATGAGGTTCGAACTCTGCTTGTTTTGGTAACATACTCAAAATCTTTTGGTCAATTTCTGAATCTTCGCCTGGTGTTACCATTCCCTTTTCTTCCGTGCCACAACTCCAAATCATATCATCTAAAAGTCCTCTTTTTTCGGCTTCAACAATAGTAGTTAATCTATGTTGCTTAGGCACTCTATTCAAAAGCAATGCATTATACTCTTTGTCATCGTGCCAAATGCTTTTTAAAATTGCATCTTTATCAAATGGTTGGTCGTCCATTGCTTCTTCCCAATCCATCATATCCATATTCCTTGGAGACAGTATTCCGCACACATTATTAGTGTCAAATAAGAAATATTCAAAAGGCACTACTTCAAAGTCTACGCCTTGTGATTGTAAAAAATGAGTATAATCTTTGTCTGAATTAGGTTTTAAGTAAAATCTTTTATGTTTACATTCACCTATAGGCATAAGATGCCTTTTGCAATTTTCTACGAAAAAATCCCACACTTTTAGTTCACTGTCTTTGGTATATCCGTCTGGACCTAAGTTAGGTTTAGTTGTAAGTTGAGGACCACATTCCCATACATCACTTATCATTGCACTAAATTCTGGGTGATTAAAGAATTTTCCAAAAGTTTGGCCATTCAACATAAATGCAGATTTTTCAGAAATAGAAACAACAATTTGCCAGTCTTGTATAGGCTCAAATCTCTTAATTAAGTCAGTCCAAAAAGGACTCTCTACATTTATAACATCATTAATATCAACTGGTACTGGATATATAAAATGATCTGATGTTAAATTTACAGAAATTTCCCTGCGTAATCTTTTTGATGTTTGTTGCAATATCCAATTGATGTAATCATGCCTGTTGGTGTACCTCATTGTATTATATTCTTGATCAACCAATGAATCGTGTACAAACGCCTTTGCAATCCTCTTTTGAACCGTATTATAGTCATTTGGATTAACGGTGGCATTTACAAAAATTGTTCTCATGTGTACTTAGTATCCGATAAATATGTGTATGTTATTTGGTTTATTAACATTATTCACTGCCCTGGCAATTGCCGGCGTTGCCGCATGGTTTTCCATTGTCGGCTTAATGCTACTATTTAGCGGTATGCCTATGAGTATAGCCGTAATGGCTGGCACACTAGAAGTAGGTAAACTACTTACAGCAAGTTGGTTGTATAGATACTGGAATGAAACCAGTATAATGTTGCGAACCTACCTCACGACCGCAGTGGTCATACTTATGGTTATAACAAGTATAGGTATTTTTGGTTATTTGAGTAAAGCCGCTTCTGATCAAGCAGGTGATATAGGTGATGCTGTGGCAGTAGTAGAAAGAATTGATGCCCAAATTGCCAGAGAAGAAAATAAGATAGATTTAATTGAAGATAGAATACTAGGTATTGGCGGTAGTGTAGATATTAGTGCCAGTATAAAAGCACAAGAAGATATCAGAGATGGTGCCTGGAGTAGAGTACAAGGTGACATAGATTACAACCAAGAACAAATAGAAAATGTCAGAGAACAATTAACAGTTGATATTGCTCAACAAGATAGCAGACTAGCAGAACTAGATAAAGCAGTAAATGAATTAAGATCAAAAGGTGTAGAAGTTGTAACACTAGATGAGGGCGGATTATTCCAAGGTGCTGAAACTGAAAAAATAGATTACATTGCACAGGCAACAGAATTAAGAGCAAGTCAACAAGCAGAACGTGATGAAATAAAAGCAGAAAAACAAAGTTTAAGAGATACAGCAACAGCAGATATAAAAGTTTTTCAAGATGCTATTGACAATTATAGGCAACAAGCACAAGATGATATCAACGGTGCAAATGCAGAAATAAACAGATTGCGTAATCAAAGTTCAACACAGGCAGATGACAACATAATCAAGATAAATGCTTTTAACGACGACATCGACGTCATTTACGCCAACATAGTAACACTTAAAGACGAGAAATTTGACGCAGAAAGTAAAATAAGAAACTTAGACAGAGAAGTTGGTCCTATCAAATACTTGGCACAATTAATATATGGTAGTGAGGAACGTGATGTATTAGATCAAGCAATAAGACTATTCATACTAATGCTGGTATTTGTGTTTGATCCATTAGCAGTTATGCTAGTTATTGCCGCTAACCAAACACTATTACGTTATGGTATTAACTTAGAAAGCAGTGGACCTCCAATGCCGCCTAAGGAACCTGACCCAGAGCCAGAACCAGAGCCAGAAGGTATGTGGACCGACGAAGATGAAAAACGTATGGAAATCATAGGACAGAATGGTAACGACGGAGAGCATTATGAATCAACAGAAGAATTTGTCTCAGGTTATGATACTATGCCTGATGTAGAAGATTTAGAAAGAACTGTAAATAGAGAACTTGAAAAATTAGAACAACTGCCTAGTGCTGTTGATGACGCCGCTGATGTAATGAGTAACTACGATGGCAGAGATAAAACTTTCTTTGAAAGTATAAACGAACCTATACAAAATGTAGACAATCAAAAAACTGAAGACATAGTCAAGCAAATTGAAAAAACAGAAAAACTTGAAGAAGATCTTAATAAAATATTAGGCGGAAAAACAAAAGCACAACTAATGCAAATGTCATTAGATGGTGGCATTGAATTACCAGCACAACTAAGCAAAGCAGAAATGGTTGCTAATGTAATTACTAATTACGATAGTATCACCAAAAAAAAAATCTAAAAATTGATGAACTAGAAACTGAATTAAAAGATTCAGAATATAGGTATCAAAAGCAATTAGATGAATTAAACGATAAGTATAAACGAACACTAGAAAATCTCGAAGATGCCAAGAATTCGCTTGACATTAAACCAAAAGAAGTTATAATAGAAAAAGAAGTCATTAAGGAAGTTATTAAGGAGGTTCCTGTTGAGGTCGAGAAGATTGTCGAAACAGTTACAGAGATCGAGGTCCCAAAGGAGGTCGTGGTCACTCGCGAAGTCGAAGTTCCAGGACCAGAGCGAATTGTTGAAGTCCCCGGACCAGAGCGAATCGTTGAAAAAATCGTGGAAGTCCCCGGACCAGAAAGAATAGTTGAAAAGATTGTCGAAGTTCCAGTAGAGGCTAAACCAAAACCAGCAGTCCCAAATAGTTGGACATTTACACCCAAAACAGATTTGCCAGTAGATAACAAAGAAAATCCTACAGATAGTAAATACTACATTAAGAAACCTAAAAATTAATGACAGAGACCACTGACACAGATAAAAATAATCTTACTTGTAGTTTTTGTGGAAAACACAGAAACGAAGTCAACAAACTAGTCGCAGGACCAGATGTTTACATTTGCAATGAATGTATAGAATTATCTTTTAAAATCATAGACGATGACTTTACTGACGAAGATTTAGAGTTAGACAATATTGCTGACCCTAAAGAAATTCGCGAGTATTTAGACAAGTATATTATAGGACAAGACCTTGCAAAAAAGGTATTAAGTGTTAGTGCATACAATCACTACAAGAGAATAGAATCGCCTGTAGTCGACGAAGTAGAAATAGAAAAAAGTAATGTGTTGATGCTAGGACCATCTGGTGTTGGTAAAACATTACTTGCAAAAACATTATCTAAAAAATTAAAAGTTCCATTTACAATAGCAGATGCCACTACACTAACTGAGGCAGGATATGTTGGTGAAGATGCAGAAAGTGTATTAGAAAGATTATTACAATCTGCTAATGGCGATATATCACTAGCAGAAAAAGGCATTGTGTTTATAGATGAAGTAGATAAGAAGGCTCGTAGTAGTGAGTCCAATACTTCCACAAGAGATGTAAGTGGAGAAGGTGTACAACAAGCATTGTTAAGACTTATAGAAGGCACAACAACATATATAAACATAGGCAATAATAAACTATCAAGTGAAAAAATTGAATTTAACACAGACAATATACTGTTTATACTAGGTGGTGCATTTGTAGGATTAGATCATATAATTAAGGCAAGAGTAAATAAGAAAAACAAAATAGGTTTTAATTCTGCATTAGATAATGAAAACGATTTAGATAAAGATGTGTATTTACATGCAACACACGAAGATATAATTAAGTACGGTCTTATACCAGAACTAGTTGGTAGACTGCCTGTACTAGCAGGACTAACAGATTTAGACACTGACGACTTAACACACATTCAGCAAGAAAGCAAAAATAGTGTAAGTAATCAAGTTAAGGCATTATATAAACTAGAAGGTATAAGTGTCGGCTTTACAGATAACTTTTATAAAATTGTATCTGAAGAAGCAATTAAATTAAAGACTGGTGCAAGAGGTATCAGAAGTGTACTAGAACAATTCTTTATAGATCTAACATATAACATAACAGATCTTAAAAAGAAAAAAGTAAAAGAAATTTATATTGATGATCTCACTCATGACAATATTTCGTATATTTACGAGGTTGACAAAGAGGAAGATAATTAGTATAATAGTAATAATATTAAAAATGAGGTAATTTTGAGTAATAAATTTAAAGGAAACGATATCAAGAAAGGATTCAATCATGATCGTAAAAAGAAACATGATTTCAAAAAGAAGTTTGAAAAACGCGATCCATTTGATCCAGCGATATATGTTAGGAATGGTAATGTAGATCAAGCCATTAGAACTTTGAAGAAAAAGTTATTGAAAGATAATTTTCAAAAAGAACTAGCAAAAAGAGAATATTACGAGAAGCCGTGCGAAAAGCGAAAACGTAAAAAAGCACAAGGTATTAAAAAACACCAAAAGGCTTTCCGTGATAAGATCATGAGAGGTGAAGCATTACCCCCTGTAAGAGGCGGACAAAAACATCTTAAAGGAAAAAGATCACTAAATAAATATCGAGCAACTAAGCGACTCTTACAACAAAGAGACTGGCAGAGGTAAATTATGAAGTATGATTATGCACTCGTAAGTGGCGGGTTTGATCCTGTACACTTAGGACACTTACAAATGTTTCAAGATGCAAGTAAGTTAGCAGAAAACGTAGTAGTGCTACTTAACAGCGATGAATGGCTAACTAGGAAGAAAGGCAGACCTTTTATGGACCAAGTCCAACGAAAAGCCATACTGGAAGAAATGAAGTGTGTAAGTCAAGTAATCATACAATCACAAGATGCAGACGACAGTAGCAGTAATGCTATAATGAACTTTGCTATAAGACATCCTGAAGCAAAAATATGTTTTTGTAACGGGGGAGATCGTAGTGACACCAAAAGAATACGAGAAACAGATGTATGCAATAAATACGATGTAGCACTAGAGTTTGGTATTGGCGGTGAAGCCAAAGTTGCAAGTAGCAGTAAGTTACTACAAGATTATACAACCACAATCATTGAAAGACCGTGGGGTAGATACAAGCAACTATATGCCGGAGACGGATATGTTGTTAAGGAACTTGAAATAGATCCAGGCAAAGAACTAAGTGATCAATTTCATTTTCACAGAAGCGAACACTGGATAGTGTTAAGCGGCATAGGGCATCTGATACAAGGTGCAACTAGACAAATGCCTGAAAGAGAATTTTATATTCCTGAGGGCGAAAGTGTTTATATAAGACCTGCACAAACACACAAACTTAGTAACCCTGGTCAAGTACCATTGCGAATAGTTGAGGTTTGGGCAGGAGAAATATTAGAAGAAACTGACATCAAAAGATTGGATGTTGGTCCTAACTACGGAGAGTAATGAGAGAACTAGGAATGGCTTTATTAGGAACATTTGCAATAGCACTATTTTTTGCGTGGAAAATATATCCTGAGTTAGAATACACTGGTGGAAAAAGTGTTGGTTCCTGTACAGGTGAATGTTATGCTGAGTATGTAGCACAATTTGGTACACCAGCAGAAATAGAACAACGAAAAAGAGCATTAGCAGAAGGCGATGAATTCAGTAGTATTAGAAGTTTATGGGGAGGTTGTGCCGCATGTCATGGACAAGATGGTGGCGGTATGGGAGCATTTCCTAAACTAGCAGGACAGACAGCAGACTACATTACAGGAAGACTAGTAGCATACAAAAACAGAGAAGAAGTAGGTGCCATGAGTAGCACTATGTGGGCTCAAGCAGGCATGTTGTCTGATAAAGACATTGAAACAATTGGCAAGTTTATAGAAGCCGGAATACCAGGGGAATAATGGAATTGAAACAACTTAACGAACAACGAGTATGCGAAATACTAAATGAAATTGTAGAATTAGAAATGGCAGGTGTAGTAAGATATGCACATAGTTCATTAATGGTCAGTGGACCTAATAGAATACCAATAGTAGCATTCTTACAAGAACAAGCAAACGAAAGTTTACAACATGCCTTAATTGCAGGAGAATATATTACAGGGTTCAACGGACATCCTAGTCAAAAGATTTCTCCTATTGTAGAAAATCACGACCATAGTGTAATGCAAATATTACAAGAAAGCCTAGATCATGAAATGGCGGCAGTAGAAAAATATAAAGAACTACTTGTAGAAGTTGCAGATGCTAGTATTATGTTAGAAGAATATGCTAGAGGTCAAATAGGCATGGAAGAACAACACGCCTTAGAAATTAGAAAAATGCTTATTGACTACAGTTAATGTATAAGATCTATAGAAATGTTTTTACAGAAACGGAATGTAATAACTTTATAGATCTAATAGGCAACAGAGATGTTCAGTCTGGAAAAAACATTTACTTAGAACCAACAGACGAATTTGAGATCTTTAGAACTTTTGGACATGATGTTGCAGAGTTCGATAGGTCAATTCAACATGACAGGATTATAAGAGCAAGAAATCCTTTAGTACCTGGTATGAACGAAAATCAAGATAGCGAGTATTTTCCTATGCTAATAGATTTTATGCAACCAGTATTAGATATAGTAAAAGAAGACTGGTACAAGGATGCTACAGTTGAAAACTGCTATGGTGTAGATTTTAACTCATATCCTTCAACAACATTTCTTGAACCACATGCAGACCTAACTTATATATTTGCTATTGTAATGATTAAAAATAGAAATCTAGAGGGTGGAGATTTAGTTTTTTGGGAAAGAGATAAACACGAATTTAGAGAAATAGTTTCTGAATTTATAAAAAACAAACACAAACCAGATATAAGAATATCTGATTTGCAAACAGGAGATGTATTTGTTTGTTACGATAAACCATACTATCATGCTATAGAGCCAGTAGTATCAGGTGTTCGACAAACATCAATCATCAGATGGGACAATAATGGATAACACACAAAAAATACATTTATCTAAAGCAGTAACATGGCGTATTTTAGCGAGTATTATCACAGCCTGTTTGGCACTAGCATTTGGTATGCCTCAAAAGGCAGTAGGCTTTTTATTTTTAGCAGATTTAGTTATTAAGTTAGTATTATACTATGGCCATGAAAGATTGTGGTATAATCTTGCAAAGTTATTTGAAAATGATCAAAAAGGTAACTCGTAACCAAACGCCTTACAGTCTTCGTAATATAGATCGGTAAACAACACCTTAAATTCTTCACTAGGATTTTTATGCATAGTAGGCCTTTCAGCATTTTTATCTAAAGTATTATTTTGCTGACCTGGTGATTCTACACCATACTTATTTTTTATTTCAGGCCAAAACTTAGTATCCATTTCTTCAAACCAGTAAATATTCCATGCTTCAGTAATAAAATGTATTTGCGGTCTGAAGTGATTGTCAAAAACAAAACTTTGTTTACCTTCGTTAAATTGTTTTTTGCTAAGTCGATATTGTGCTTCGTTGGCCTTGTATGATTTGAAATGTGATACTGCAAACTCGTCTAATGTTTTAAAAAAGATATCTGTATATCCGTGATGTTTAACATGATCATTTGCTCCTGTTCTCCACATAAACTCAGACAGTAATCTTGTGTAAGGATTACGAATTATTGTGAATTGATCAGTACAATTTTCACTGGGCATAATTAATTCTTCAATTAGTTCTGCGTGAAAATGTTGTGGATTACATGGTCTTTCATCGTAACCTGTTTTCTTAGGTTCATTCAAATATCCCCATTCCCAACCAGCATTTCTAAAAGCATTTTCTACAGCAGTACCGCCACATTTTGGAACATGAACAAATAAAACTAAGTCATCACCGTTATGAAATAGGGGCATTTTTCACTTGACCTTTGTTGCTCATTGTGTTATATTTATAACTATGACAATGCATCTACAACAAGGTTTGAGTACCATAAACACTCGTAAACGCAAAGTTAAGATTACTAAAGGTAAACTTAAAGAACTAGAACTTAGGTGGCGTGAACATAACAAGTCTATGAAACGCAAACACATGCATCATTTAAGATATGAAAAGTTTGAAGATTATGTTGACTATTGTTATGGCAAAGTTGCTAGACCAGATCCTAGAGATTATTCTACATTCAAGCCTATGAGGCAAGAGACTAACTGGAGAGCAGAGCAAGACAAGGCTCACAGAGAAAAGTATCCTAGTCTAATGGAACAGCAAATGAAAGAAGGCACATATAAAACTAACGGCGAAGGAATGCGTAAGAAGGAGCCTATGAAGTACACAGGCGACCTTATACAAGGTATTGCAACTATGCACAAGAGTAATGCAGTACCTGTAATGAAAGGCACTGATCAAGCAAAAGATATAGCAAGAATGAGGAGAGGCTAATGTTTGAGAAGATAGTTGAATTTATTGTTATAGCGATGGTATTTGGAATTTTAGGTGCTGGTATATATGTAGCATTTGATAGTCGTTATGAAATGATAGAAAAACAAAAATACTTTGATGATGTGAATTACAAAGATACAGATAAAATTGCATGAGTCAAATAGAT
>CESM01234705.1_pt1 | contig 16192 bp, 6 predicted proteins | sample 361421 | NCBI WGS metagenome assembly CESM01 (sample SAMEA2622219, study PRJEB7988) | marine metagenome | isolation source: saline water (ENVO:00002010), including | reverse complement strand
CCGCTGCCGGTCTCAGAATCCTGGTAGTCGGGGTCGTAGGCATCTGGGATGCCGTCGCCGTCCTGGTCCGAGGACTCACCGTCATTCGGGTCGTTCGGGAACGCGTCAGTGGAGTCAGGCTTACCGTCACCGTCGGTGTCAGCGCTGTTCGGGTTGGTCCCGCGCGCATATTCCTGGGCGTTAGTCAAACCATCGCCGTCCGGATCTGCGTTAGCGTCGCCACCAGAGTTAGGGTTGAGGCCGTGATTGACCTCCCATCCGTCTGGCAATCCGTCGCCGTCGCTGTCCGCGCGGGTCATGTCCGTTCCTTGCTGCTGTTCCTCGGCGTTCGTCAAACCGTCACCGTCCCAGTCAGCTCCACCATCGGAGCCGTCAAGAGGGTCGGTTCCGTCTGCAGATACTCCTACAGACGCGGCCATCAGTACCATAAACAGTGCAATTAGCATGCTCAATTTCTTGTTCGTGTTTTTGTTTTGCATAGTTTTCATTTCCTTTGCTTTGTTTCAGAGAACCCGCCGTTCTCTCTCTCCGGGATCAGTCATGCAGTGCATGGCGTTCGAACTCCGGGATGCGGCGGTTGAATCGATTGTGTGGTTAGCACTGGGGCTATTCGCTTCATGGAGCGGGAAGAACCGGATTGCAACGCAATCCCTGACTAAATCAGGTGCCCGATTCTTCTCGTTACTTCGCTCCAGTCCTCCGATTTTTGCCATTCTAAGCCACATTTCGTTCTAGGGTGCCCTTCGCTCCCTCTGTCTAGTGAAACGTCCTTGGGGTATATGAAACCCGCATCATCCATGTTCCAAATTAGGGGGTAAGACGGCGGAGTTCCGCCTTGAAACGGGCTGCCCCAAGGATGTGGCGGATCGGTGCAAGGACTGACATGAGTATCAAAGCAACAAGAATTGCTGGAGTCCAGAAGGTGATTCCTTGACCCATCGTGAGCCACCCGGACCAAGCAACAATGAGTGTTGCCCAAATTCCGTAACGACGGGCAAAGAGTGACGTGCGAGCCCGGGTTATCTCATCTGAATAGAGCTGAGGCACCTCATCTTCTGTGACGAAACCTTGCTCAACGCCACAACGAACGCAGACAAGATATCGTGGACCATTGCCCCGAATAAACTGGTCTTGAGGATATACTCCTCTGCAGTAGCGACATGTAGCCATCCGAATCTCTCATTCCTGCGGAATCACGCCGACTCCTTCAATCCTGCTGTTCAAAGGCCTGAGGGGAGTCCTCCAAGAGGCTTCTAGAAGTATCACGTCCGAGATCTAGGAAGGTCTTGAGTAAAGCTCGGCCCTCAGGACTTCCGCATGATTCAGGGTGAAATTGAATTCCATGAACTGGACGGTCAATTGCCTCAACACCCATGATTATACCTGTGGGCTCGACCCATGCATTAGCAGCCAGTTTCTGTTTTGTGTTCTCCTTCGGAGCAGCGATACTGAGGCTATGATAGCGCATCATTGTCGGAGAATCTTCTGAATGGATGAATAAACCCGAGGATACGTGCTCAATACTCATGGGAACACCATGAACAGCACCACTAGGGGTGCGCTTGAGGGCCCAACCATCCGCAATCCCAAGGGCCTGATGGCCGAGGCATAAGCCAAGTGTCGGCAGAGGTGAATTGGTGTCTAATGCCCAACGGGCGAATGCCATGGTGAGGGGAGAAGATGTTGGCTCAGAGGGGCCAGGTCCGAGAACGATGTGTGAGGGAGAATGTGTTTCAAGCAAAACCCCGATGTCTACATTCGATTCCGGTCCACGGCCAGACACGATGATGACCTCGGCCCCACATATTCGAAGTTCATCGACAATGTTCCATGCGAAGGAATCTAAGTTATTCACAAAAAGGACACGAGGTGGATCGGGTAAGTCGTGAACACGGGGTGAATCGGTATGGAGGCGTGTCAAGAGGGCAGATGTTCGATCATCGACGACACGGATGGGTTCAATCCTAGGTTCTGCCGAAACGGGTTGAGTTAATGGATCCAAATTTGATTTAGGCCAACAGGCTTCAATCAGTGCCGCAGCCTTCAATTTCGCTTCTTCAACCTCGGATGCTGGATCAGATTCGGCTGTGATACCGCCTCCTGCCTTGATGATAGCATGCCAGCCATCGTCCGTAGAATGGGCCTCCATTGTCCGAATTAGAATGTTCCAGACACCCTGTCCACACAATGGATCATCGTAGCCAAGTGATCCAGTCCATGCGCCTCGAGGAGCCTCTTCAAGTTCAGAAATTGCTGCGATTGTTACATCCTTTGGACAACCGGTGATGGAACCGCCCGGAAATAGATGCTGTAATGCGGATGGAACATCGACGCCTGAGGCAGGATGACCTGAGACGGTACTAACCATGTGGTGTACGTTTGGCAATGATTCTATTCGCCAATCCGCCCAGATTGTGGACCCTGCTCGACTAATTCGGCGGATATCGTTCATCTCAAGATCGACTAGCATCATGTGCTCTGCGATTTCCTTACGAGATGTCAGCATAGTCGTCACTTCAGCAGTGTCGGCTTCCAGATGCATGCCTCTTGGACGAGTGCCTTTGATTGGACGTGTAGACACGCAGTCAGGCCCCATCTCTAGCAGGAGTTCAGGGCTGGAAGAAGCGATGGCAAGGTCGAGATCGGGGGCATGAAACCAACCTGAGAAGGGAGCGGGATTAACCTCGACTAATCTTTCGAATATCTCCCATGGATGGATGTCGGTTGGCCCACTCCAAGTACGACCATAGTTCGCTTGGTAGAGGTGGCCACCACGGATTGATTCGATAATACGCTGAACCTGATGTGCGTGATGAGCATCAGAAGTGCTGACAGGATTCATTGAGTGGATGGTTTCCAGGGGCTTCTGTGGAATAATAGATACCTCCTCAATCGGTAAATTCGCCCACGGATGATCCTCAGCAGAGACAAGGGTCATGATGTCGAGTTCTCGATTGTGGTGGATGTAGGCATCAAGCGGATACAGGACACCAAGAACCGTTCCTTCATTGGGCCGATAGAGAATGTCGACTGGTGAAGTCCACTGAACTAGATCGTAACCAAGGAGGCCGGTAACCGTTCCAAGGCTAGGTAATTCATCAGGAGTGGGTTGGATGGTTCCAAGACGTGCAAGACGCATCGCTTCAGCGAGATTCGATGCAGTACAAGTCTCGCGAGTGATCCAACCTTTGCCGTTCCATTGCTGAACTTCGACTACCATCGGGGAGATTGAAGGAAACTGAATTTCCCCGTTCAACGGGGAAGACGAGGAGGGTTTCTCTGATGCATCAATTGGAGAGGGTTGCTTGAGTAAAGTGCGGTGATAGGCAGGCGCCATCAGTAGTGAATGACGGGCGATGTCCGACACCGGGCCTCCGGAATGAAGGAGGAGTTCGTCGGGGGATAGATTGGTTGAACTGATAGTTCGCAAGGATCTTTGGATATCTACAAGCGGCTGATCACTATCGAATCGAGGTAGGCGTCGATGGATCATACGCCTCACTGAACCCCTGACATCGTCCATGCTTCCTTCAAACCACGCTCAATCGGGGCGAGGAGGCAATCACCTACTGGAATCTCGTGACCATCAATCTCTTCGATGGCGAGGGCGCCTATACCTGTTCCAACAACTACCAATTCACGACACCGGCGCACTAGTTCTTCAGTCAACCAAGCAGTCCTTAGTGGGATGCCGGCTGATTCAAGTTCGTGCTCAATTAACGTTAGAGTGACAGATTCGACCGCCCCCTGTTCCTCTCCTGGAGCGTAAGCTACACCATCTTCGTCCAAGAGGATGGGGGTACATCGATCTCCATCTACGATGGAATAATCATGAATCAGTAAAGCAATGTCTGAACCTGTTCGCTCAGCAGTATCCCTTGCTGTAACGTATGCTGACCATGCTCCGTGCTTGATACCGCGAAATCGTCGGGGCCACCTAGGGGCTGGAATGCTAATCGCAGAGACAGGTCCCCTAATCTCTGGATTCGTACGTATATCGATCGAAAGGTCCCCATCTGTAGACCATTCGATGCGCATCAAACCAACATCGAGTGTAGTTTCCTCTAAACTGCGATCTATTTCAGCCCTGACGAATTCAGCCTCTAGAGGGGGACATCGTGCAGCTTCTGCGAATCGGATTAGGCGTTCTTCGTGCGATGAACGTGCAAGGACTGTGGTGTTCCGGAATGCAACCGTCGTGAAGACGGAATCGCCGGGTCGCTCGTCGCTCATACCGGTAGGAACGCGCCTGAACGGAAGAGGCTTCTCTGTTCAGAGAAGGTCATCGAGGAACGACATGTCAAGATCATCATCTCGCTGCTGTCCAGACCGCAATGCCTTCGCAGCACTCGTCAATTCCTGTGTATTGAGATATTGATCCTGATTATCATCATGGTAGCGCGCCTCTTGGACTAGTACGTCAACGGAAGGTAAATCGTACTCCTGAACGAGATCACCGGCTCTCCGCTTAGAGAAGTTGTAGTCATCGACTGGAGCAACTTGTGCTACGCCAACAGGTTGCGCATCCATCGGTGGTGGTGCAACTGTGGGCGATGCGAGCATCCCCATATCATCGTCATCCCAACGTTCCTGATTTTGTATTCCATAGGTTCCTTGCGCTAGATGTGCCCATTCAGCACTCGGATCCTTTCGACGCATGACTAAGAGGGCTACCATTGCGGCGATAATCATGCCGAGTAAGATGAGGATAACTACGGTCTGGACACCGAGGGCTTCCCACCATGCTGCATCTTCAGAGTCACCTGGATTCGGGACAGCGGTTGGATCGTATGGTAACAGGGCTTGCGCTGTTACACCAAATCGGTGGACTTCTCCATCGTGTGCAACAATCGTCACATAATGAGTCAGATTTTGATCTAAGGTATCGTTACCTATTGCATCGAACGTGTAGGACACACCCTGAACGAAGTCTTTGACCAGTCGTGCATCTCGAGTATCCTCAAAGACCTCATTGGAGGCGTATATCCAATAAGAGCGGACCTTGGCATCTTCAGAGATGTCCCATTCAACAATAATCGAATTTCCATCATCAGACCACCGTAGAGTTACTCCAGTAATCTCTGGAAGATGGAGGCCTGGATCAAGAAGGGAGTTGTCAATCGGAGAGCGACTCGAAGTCAGGAGGTCTGTATACAACGCATTACCTGAGCTGTCAACGGGCACAACAGCAACCCAAGTCTCGACTCCTGGTGCAAGAGGGAGGGCGTCTCCGTCAGATTCTGAATTTGTGCGAGAGAAGATTTCAACCTCTGCTGGTAAATCCGGATTCCTCTCAAGAACGGCTGCTGGCTCCATGGTAGACGCGTCTGTAAATGGTAATGACGAAGTAAATACCTCGTAACGATCGAGGTCGCTCGCGAGACTCAAATCAAAGGAAACGTGGAGGGCATCACCCAAATCGTCTGGGCGATCCGCTAAAGTCGGCGCATCCAAACGTGATGGAGGGGTAATGTCTCCTCGGTTGTCAATTGGTGTAACCTCCACTGTTTCAAGGCGAGTCAGGTAGACATTGTCGATTTGATCGTGTGCTGTAACAGTCACGTAGAGCTTGACATCGGGCTGAATTGAATCAGACTGTGCTGTGCTGACTGAACTTCCACCATACAAGGCCGTATCAACCGTAATTTCGATTCTTTCCTCTGCCCATCCACGGCGTTCAACCAAGATTAGGCCGCATTCATCGGGGTCTTCTGAACAAGCACTCCACTTCGGACCCACGGTAGTAACGGGATGCTCGGACACCCATACCACATAATGTTCCAAATCACGATCGAAACTAGGTGTCCAACTAACATCGATGCTGGTGCCATCATCATCCGGAGTATCCCATGCTTCGATGTTTGTGATACGTTCAGGGGGCTGAGGTGCAACATTCGCGACCGATGTAGCCTCAACAATTGTAACATTCTCTAGGTCCTTATTCTGCCATAGATCAACTGCGACCACTGTGAACCAATGGACAATGCCATCTTGAATTGGTCGACCAGCAATATCGTTCACCACTACTGAAATTGTAGTATCCTGAGATTGATCCTGTCGGGCCATCTGAGTTGGAGGGCCTTGACCGCCACCGCCAGGAGCTCCTCCGGGTGGCCCAGGACGTTGTCCTTCCAATAATGGAGCGCAACCGAAAGTGGTCAATGCGATATCCCAGCCAACAACATCTGATGGCAATGTTTCCGAGTTTGCAATATGGCCATAGATTTCGTAGAATGCGCAGTCTTCCTCCTCATTTGCTGTCCACTCAATCGTGATGTGGCCACCTTCATCATCAGGAGTATCGAATGCAACGATGTCTTCGACTGGAGCAGGTGGGGTGCCATCATCCTCCAAAGCAGTCCATATTACGGGACCGACGATTGTGGCATTCGATTCGTCGAATTGGCCACTTTCATCAGTACACACAAACGCAAACCAAAATGGATCATTCGTTGGGATTTGAGTAAACGTAGTGTTCGCCTCCCCTGCAGGTATTGCAGTTGCCCTAGGAAGACGATATGGGAAATCTTCTGGAATTGGAATTGGGGTCCTCCAATAATGTGTAAAGGCATGATCAAGTTCAGTACATGCGGACCATTCGAGCATTACTCTGCCCTCTTGATTCTCATCGATTGTAGCGTTCACCCATGTAGGCGGAGTTGGGACATTGTCAATTGGAATTGCAAAGTTACCGAAATTAGACGGTTCACCTAACAATCCTCCAGAGTACTCCGTTACAATGGATATTCCATATTCCACACCATCTACCAATGGGGTACTCAATGATGTTGTGAGTTCAGCAGAGACAATTGCCCACGCTGGAATTCGGGCATCGTAACTTCCACTGGCGTCTGTTAGATCTTCGATATCTGATGATGTGAGACCATTCGGATATTCCGTTGTTTCCCACACATAAATCCGGTATGCAACCCAGCCATGATCTGTGGATGGTGACCAACGAGCAATGAGGGTCTCACCCCCATCATCTGGACGATCGAAGAACTCCAATACCTCAGTGGGTTGTTCGAGACGGACCCAATCATAGGTGAGTCGGACCCAGATAGAGCCATTTGACGGGCTCTGAAGACCAAGTTCGACTTGGCGTCCGATTTGACTCATCGCAGCATTGTCAATCGCATTTTGGAGGGATGATTCCAAACTAAAGTCGAGTTCTGCTAAGTCCCATATTCCAGTGTAATTGAGAGTCGTGGTCGACATCCATGTTGCTGCACCCTGAATGGGACTCACAGATGTCACGGCATTCTGAATGAGTTGGATTCCGTTGGGCCCTTGTGCACCTGTAGAAGATGTAACTGAGGCGGTCTCGGAATCAATCAGTACAATCTGTCTTCCGGGATGAGTCTGGTTCGTAATGTCATAGTTCGCACCAGCAATGAGTACAGTCAACGGATCAGCACGGCGATTAGTGAATCGATCCGCTTCATTGTGTGAAATCGGGGCGAACAAATGCAAGCCATCAGAACCAACAGCTGCAAGACCATCTGAATCAATATAGCCCGCCATCAAATCTGTAATTTGGATTACATCATCGACGAGATGGGATCCTCCTGCTGCGAAGTAAGTAATTCCAGGTAGTCCAATGGATACGACCTCGGTGCCATCACTGACCAAAGTATTGGGTGGATAGCCTGCCATCGTAAGCGGATTAGGCCCATCTTCCATCTGACCAGAACTCGCATTCCAGTGAATGATGGGGGCCGTTGCTGTAGCAATATGGACGCCCCATGCGTCTGCTGTGATGGATTCAATCGCATTGTCAGGAATCATATCGATTGGACGTGTAGCTGACGGTACCATCGTCGCCGTAGGAACCTCTGTGTAACCTGGACGAGTGATGCCTCGGCCATCATGGGCGACAAACATCGTCTCGCCAAACACTGTAGAAGCGCCTGAAGCATCAACAATAGTCGTTGTAGGCAGAACCGTCAGGCCCGAAACTGTAGTTCCAATCAGACCTGCCTGTTCGTTGAGGACGCGAACCACTGTCATCGTAGTCGTGTTAAGTTCCGCTACGCCTCCCCATGTGCCGACTAGTAAATTGCCATTAGCAACGCCAAGTTCGCGAACATATGGGAAAGGTAGGCCATCAAGAACCGTGAATGGATCATCCCAATCCGAGGTCGTGAGATTCCAAACACCAAGACCGCCGATTGTTGCAATCCAAATTCTCCCATCATGCTCCTCAAAGTCCCATACGAAATTGCTTGGAAGGGCAGCGATGAGTTTGCCATCAGAGATTGTGTTGTTGGCCACATCATACACCTGGACGCCAGCAGCAGTGGAATCAGTTCCCATCAGACCGACTACAAGGCTACCATTCCAAGGGACAATGCCATCATGATTCCAATGGAAACCAATGACTGGGGGCTGTAATTGGCCTGTAGTCAAATCTACACGAATAAGACCCTGGAAGATGGTCGAAACCCAAAGATCCGTGCCATCGTGATATATTTCATTCACAATTTCAAAACCGAAAGAGAAGGAACGATCCCAGCGAACTGAGCCATTGGTCAGGGTTCCTTCAAGAATTGATGTACCCAAACCAGAAGTTACATCCTCGCCTTGGACCGCGTATACCTTGTTACCATGGGAGAGGAACTCGAGGATGCGGCCAGAGCTAAGAGCTACGAACGAGTCGATTCCTCCCGGTGTTAAGCCATTGGAATCGAGAAGATCCACACGGCTGTTACCAGTATTCTCACCATTGCGTGCAATGGCATATGCAGTCGCACCATTTGCAGTTGGCTTAAGCACAATACTGCCACTACTCAATCCTGGATCGACTAGAGACCCGGAGCCGACCGTTGTACCCGATACAGGAACTTGAGAGAATCCTCCTGCACCGGTGCCGACGTGTGCAATTAGTACGCGATTATTGTGGTATAGTAGTCCGCCAGGGAAGACGGCTTCCTCGGAGATACCGTCTCCGGCGTCTATTGGAGCAAGTGCCTGATTCTGTGTTCCGTAGATATAACGTCCAATGCCAATACCATCTGTGTCGTAGCCGAAGTATACTATCTCATTTGGTTGATCGCAACTCACAGCACGGACATCATCGTTGTCAATTTCTCCGCTGTTAGCTCGGAAATCACCAATCCATGAATTGGATGAAAGATCGTAGCGGGCAACTCCTCCGGGAGCCCACCAACCAAGTGAGCCCATTCCCACGTGAACGATGCCTGCACATTCCCCGATATCAGCAGGGTATCCGGATGGTACGGAGCCCGATCCTGCAGCAATACTTTGCCATTGGCCCGTGGTTCCATTCTTGATGTGGATGTCGGCATTTGTGTTCCAACCTGACTGTGCATATGTCCCTACCCAGAGGTCATCACCCACTACCTCAACTGTGTAGACGTCCTCGTCCCCTGAGGAAGGCATGCCTCCATTATTGGGGTTCCAACGAGTCAACCAAGTATCGTTGGCAGGATCAAAGCGAAGTAATCCATCTAGTGAGCCAAATAGGTACTCTCCATTGAATTCAACCATGCCACGTATACGACCATCAACATCATCCCAAGACCCGAGTAGAGTCATATTTGCAGCATTGTAGCGACGAAGATAATTTTCTCCATAAGCAACCCATAATTCACAATCTGCTGGATCCAATGGGAAACAATCGCCGAGGTACTGCGCATTTACGCGTTCAATATTTCCAGTTGAATCAAGAGTATCAGCCCAAGACCCGTTAGTCACATTCCAGCGAACGACTGCTCCAATTCCAGTCCACCACTGTGATGGAGTTACTCCAACCCACAGTTCGTCGCCAACCATATTCATGCCATTGGTGTTACCTGAAGTCCCAATCCGAGCGCCTACATCGAGCTCGGAAAGACTGGTATCTGTGGAGAGATTGATTCGGAAGATGAGATCTCGAGAATTCTGGTAATTCAGTTGTTGTGCATAGTGCAAAATGCCTCCATAAATCGTGATGTGCATCGGATCCCAATTAGATAGAGTGGGGCCACCGCTGTTTGTACCCTTATCCCAATCACGGAGAACTGTTGAAGTGTTCAAATCAATCTCGGCTAGACCGAAATCGCCACCTGCCCAAAGCGTATGACCTGACTCACCTAATGCAAGAGATGTCACACCGTCTCCACCAATAACATTCGAACTCTGATCCCATGGAGAGAGCCAGTCACTATTCACAAGATCATAACGCTGGATTCCTGCTCCATCGAAACCCACGTATGCAATATCGTTGTGAACGACTACTTTCGCATTGTTAGTAGCCTCTCCCGCTTCCCATGTATCAAGAACAACTTCGTTAGTTGTATCCCATACTACAGCACCATTTTCTGTACCGACGTAGATTTTGTTGTTACCGATAAGGCGAACGCTTCGAACATCATCCGGTATGTCGTCATCGTCATCCCAGCAGTCATCGAACTGGAATGTCCAGGTGTATCGACATAAGCCGCGATCTGTGGCTGCCCAAATACTGCCTGAATCTGAATGGGTATCGAAGAACTCGCGAGGAGCGAAACGTCCCTGTTGAGATATCGATGACCCTTGACCATTCGCAAAGCGTTCGAGACCGAATGACGTCCCAACAAGAACGCCGCCATATGGGTCGGCCTCGACCGAGAAGACATCGTTTGATTGCATTACAGACCCTCCTTGGCCTGGACCATTGCCTCCACTTGCTGTGTAACGATCGAGTACTTCCCCAGTAACACGATCATACACTAGGACTCCGAACCCGTCAAGGCCCAACCACACTGTAGTTCCATCACTTGCAATTGGCGCCCAATCAAGCTCATCTGCACCAAGCGATTGCCATGATCCAATGACCTCGTTAGTTGTGAGATCAATCCTCATGACGCCATCCTCATCACTGCCGATATAGACGATACCTGAACGAGTTGCGATTTCTCCAACATCGTCACTATCGAGTTCCTGCACACCACTTGCTTGTTCATTGAACTCAGTCACAGCACCACTACTCAGATTCCATACTGTCAAACCTTGACTTGGGTGCGACAGGCTAAGCGTGGATGTGTATGCATCGTAAGACATGTCTTGAATGAAGTCCGATGCAATTGCGGGTGAAGAAGCCTCATCCAACGTCTGGAGGAGAGAACCGTTAGCATCGTAGACCATCAGGCCACCGCCAGCGGTGCCAAGGTAAATGTCAGTGCCATCGGTAGTGATGGATCGCCCTTCCTCATTGGTTCGAATTGACTCAATCCAGAGGTTTTGCGAAGAATCGAAACGATCGATCCAATCAGCACCACCAATCCAGTAGACATCGCCAAGGCGGGTTATGCTCATCATGTCATCAGAACTAGGTGAGTTAGCGAAGAGTTCGGTGCGATCGAAAGAAGGTGAATTACCTGCCTCAAGAACTGATACCCGTCCTGAAGAACCAATCAATAGAACTGATTCGTTGACTGGGCCGCGTAATACTCCTTCCGTTGCCCTCCAAGGCAGTATTGTAATCGGGCTCGGCACATTGAGGTCCGTTGAGAAATCCGTCGAAGTGAATGTTAGGCTAGTGCCATTGTAAGTATGGAGAACGTCTCCTGCAAGAATGTGAATCCAGTCATCCGTAACTGACATGCTCTGAACATCATCACTTGAGAGCCAGTTCTGTGAAGACCAGGTGGCTAACCAGGACCCTGTATTGAGATCCTTTCGCATAACTCCACCATCTGCTGTAGAGATGTAGAGTACGTCACCAGCCCTTTCGAAGCCAAGAATTGTGTCACTAGTCAACGCATTCTGAGTATCCCAATGAGTATAGGTGGTGCCATCCCACATCGTGATTCCGTGATCTTGTGTTCCAACATAGAGGTCGGAGCCGTCGACGAACATAGAAGTCGGTACGACTCGTTCATCCGAAGTCCCTGCACACGGCCCAGTAGCTGTTGTTCCAGAAGAAGTGGAGATTGGATCAGCAGTCCAAGCGCCTGTCGTTGTATCATAACGCTCAATCGAACAATCACTGACGGCCCATACATCGCCGCCACCATCCACAGCGAGATCTACTCTTGAGGGGGATTGGCCCCCAATTGGACCAAGTGACATCAACGGAGTGAAATCGTCAGCAGAGTACGCTGAAACCCCCTCTGAACTGGCAATTAGGATTCGTCCGCCAGTAGCATCAACCTCGATTGCTGTCGGTTCATACAAGTCGATTACATCGATAACCCACGGTTCATTGTTGGCATCGACAACGAGGACATTGTCATTGGTAACGACATACAATCGATGATCTGCAGGGTGCATTGCCCAATCCTTGACTTCGAACTCAAGTCGTTCGAAGGATACTAAGGGGTCTGCGGGCCGTAGAGCTTCGATTACAAGGTCGGTGATTGTTACTCCAGCCGGAAGTACGTGCGTCGCTCCCGTATCTGTAGTCGGGCTGAGGCGCCCCGTATGAGGGTCGCCATTCAGGAAGTCGACAGCGCGGCCAAAATCACCGTAAGTTCGCCAATCGAGAAGGCTGGTCTGTGTATCCATCAACGTAAGTTGGGGTTGATCTGCCCAAACACCATCTGAGCCATTAACCTGAATTTCGAAAGTAAGATTGGAGATTTCGGCACCGGGTGCAAAATCAAGCATAAGCTGCCCCGTTGCATCTGTTGCAGTAGATGGGTTTGCTCCCATCGCCTCAAGTAAAATCCAACCAGTATCATTGGAGCCTTCCATGGGCCATTCGGATACTTGGGAAGGGTGGGCACTTGACAGAGGAGAGAAACCAATGGCTGAAAGGCTGCTAAAGAGCATCAGCATTACCATCAGGACCGCTGAACGAGGCGCGGACCCTGGCGAATGGGGCTGAAGCATGAGTATATGGCAACTCCAATGACATTTCAAAGACACTACCTCGTGTGTGGGTAGAAGAGTGGGATTTGAGCATCTGTCTGAACTCTCATTCATCACCGACAACTACGCCACCCTCTCCAACACGATACAATCGTGCAGTGGATGTTGGATCGCTCATCGCCTTTGGAGAACCGCTGATAGCCACAACACGGTCCCCAACCTCCAAGCGATTATTTTCAAACACGTGGCGAATAGCATTCCTCATCGTTGTGCTTCCACGATCTTCTTCCTTGCAAAGAATGGCATCCACACCCGGGAGAAGCATTACTCTGCGAGCAACCGAAGGGGAATTTGTCACCGCTGTGATTGGAATCGATGTGGAATGGGCTGAAACAAGTCGAGCGGCATTTCCATGCTGGGTCGCCACAAGAATTCGATCGGCTTCTGCGATACCAGCGAGGGTTACGCCTGCGTGAGCGACTGCCCGTGTGAGAAGTAATTTAGCATCTGTTGGAGCCATGAGTTCGTCCCATTCAATCTCTGCACGACGAGTGATTCTCAACATGGTCTGCAGAGCCTCAACAGGATGTTGGCCTGTTGCTGTTTCACCAGACAACATGACGCCTGTGGCTCCATGACGAATTGCATTTGCAACATCTGCGACTTCGGCACGTGTCGGTCGAGGATTGAACACCATCGATTCCAACATCTGAGTTGCAACAATGACTGGGAGGCCTCGACTGCGAGCGCTTTTGACAATACGTTCCTGAGCCATTGGTACTTCCTCGGGTGGGATTTCAACACCAAGATCACCTCTCGCTACCATCACAGCATCACTAGAATTGATGATTTCGTCTAGGCTCTCAAGGGCCATTGGATGTTCGATTTTTGAAATAATCCACGCCTCAGATTTTGTTTCATCCAATATACGTCGAACCGGTTGAATATCTTCAGCAGTCCTCACATAAGATACCGCGATGAATTCAACTCCAAGTGACAGCGCATGACGTAGAGCTTCCTCATCACGTGGGCCAACCGCTGGTAATTTTACTACCGTGCCTGGCACGTTAATCCCCTTACGCTGAGATATTGGTCCGCCTTCAATGACTTCACAAATTACTTCATTGCCTTGGCTGGATTTTACTTCCAGTTGAATCAAACCATCTGAAAGAAGGACTGGATCACCTGGTTGTAACTCCTCGGCAAGACCAAGGTACTCTACTGGCAGAGTTGTAGATGTGGCTACACCTTCTGCATATCCGCAGCGAAGAGTCAATTGTGTACCGGCTTCGAGAACATGTTCACCCTCAAAATACCCAAGCCGAAGTTTAGGACCTGGAAGATCAGCTAGAATCCCGACATGAATATCGCACTCTTCTCCAATCTTTCGAATGCGTCCCGCGACCTCAGCCCGCCACTCATCAGTGCCATGGCTGTAATTCAACCGTGCCACATCAAGGCCAGCCCTGATCATCGTACGAAGAGAATCCTCATCGCATGAGGCTGGGCCGATTGTCGCAACGATACGTGTCCTCCGCATGAAGTGGCATCACACCCGTCTGCGCTTCAAAGAAACCTATTGAGATGCTGGAGAATTACCTTTTGTCAAAGGAATGGGTCTTGCCGTTACTATAGTGCGAAAACCCAAAGCAGAACAACGCTGGGAGAGGGGAGGATGAGCAAGGACAATACTCTGGAACGGGACGCTCTTGAGTACCACGAGGCAGCGCCTCAAGGGAAACTAACGGTTGTTCCGACAAAACCCCATTCTACCCAACGAGAACTCTCTCTTGCCTACTCGCCAGGTGTGGCATATCCTTGTCTTGAGATTGAGAAAGATGAGGCTAACGCTTACCGTTACACGGCGAAAGGAAATCTAGTTGCAGTAATCAGTAACGGCACGGCAGTTCTCGGACTGGGCAATATTGGAGCACTTGCCGGAAAACCAGTCATGGAAGGGAAGGGTTTGCTGTTCAAGGCCTTCGCCGATATCGATGTGTTTGACATCGAAGTAGATTCGGAAGACATCGACGATTTTGTTCAGACAGTAAAGAACATTGCACCAACCTTCGGAGGGATCAATTTGGAGGATATCAAAGCCCCAGAATGTTTCGAAATAGAGCGACGGCTTGTCGAAGAGTTGGATATTCCAGTGATGCATGACGATCAACATGGCACAGCAATCATCTCGGGAGCTGCATTACTGAATGGTCTCGAAATTGTTGATAAGAAAATTGAGGAGGTCAAAGTTGTTGTTCTTGGAGCCGGTGCAAGTGCAATCTCCTGTGCATCTCACTACATCCAACTCGGTGTTACTTTGGAGAATCTCATCATGTGCGATTCTGGTGGCATCATGAACAAGCGACGTCTGGACGCTGGTGAACTCAATGAGTACAAAGAAAAATTCGCACTTGATATTGAAGACGGTACAATCAAGGATGCAATCAAGAATGCTGATGTCTTTCTCGGACTCTCAAAGGGTGGCCTCGTATCCAAATCTATGATTGCAAGTATGGCACCCAACCCACTTGTTTTCGCAATGGCGAACCCTACGCCAGAAATCATGCCAGAAGATGTCGCTGAAGTGCGGGATGATGCGATTATGGCAACTGGTCGTTCAGATTATCCAAACCAAATCAACAACGTTCTCGGATTCCCTTACATCTTCCGTGGCGCCCTCGATGTTCGTGCTAAAGAAATCACTGAAGGTATGAAAATGGCTGCAACACACGCCTTGGCTGCGCTCGCAAAGGAAACTGTGCCAGACCATGTGGCTGCGGCGTATGGGGGTACATCACTCCAATTTGGGCCCGGATACCTTATTCCAAAGCCCTTCGATGAACGAGTCCTAATTTGGGAGGCTTCTGCTGTTGCCCAAGCGGCTGTCAATGAAGGTGTTGCGGAGGTTCAGCCTGAGGATTTCGATATCATTGCATATCGTCGAGAACTAGAAGGGCGCCTCGGATTGACTCGTAGCCTGATGCGTGGAGTCATGAATCAAGCAAAATCAGATGTGAAACGTATCGTATTCACTGAAGGTGATCATCCCACCGTCATCAAAGCAGCTGCAGAATGTGTTCGTGAAGGTATTTGCGCTCCAATCTTGTTAGGTCGAGAATCTACAATTTCTGACCATAAAGAACGGCTTGGACTCTCCTTTGATTGCGAAGTTATCGATGTTAGAGATGACCCTCGTCGGAAGGGTATCTACTCCGATGTACTCAGCGAAAAGCGTGCCCGAAAGGGTGTAACAAGGGCAGATGCGGTGAGGATGTTACGATCGAGGACCTATTTCGGTTCAATGATGGTCGCTCAAGGCGATGCTGCCGGGCTTGTGGGAGGTATAGATCGTCACTATCCAGATATTCTCAGACCATGCCTCCATACAATTGGAACT
>CESM01171567.1_pt1 | contig 16304 bp, 17 predicted proteins | sample 361421 | NCBI WGS metagenome assembly CESM01 (sample SAMEA2622219, study PRJEB7988) | marine metagenome | isolation source: saline water (ENVO:00002010), including | reverse complement strand
GATGATAAAGAATATTTATATATATATCAACAAATAAAAAATAATAATAAATATACTGGGATAATAGCAGCAACATCAGTAGATGATTATCTTAATGGAAAGATTAAAATACATGAGCAAACTCTCAATAATCGAGAAAAAATGTTTAAAGATTATCTCAATGCCACAGGATTTAATGCTGAGCCGGTATTGCTTACATATAAAGATAATAAAATAATCAGTTCAATTATCAATAATATTATTAAAGAAAGATCGGAATATGAATTTTCAACTACCAATGAAGTTTTACATAAATTATGGAGAATAGATAATAAAGAATATACTGAAAAAATAATTTCTGAATTTAGAAGAATTAATAAAATTTATATCGCTGATGGTCATCATAGAACATCATCTTCTGCAATACTATGTGAAGATTTAAGGAAAAATAAAAGAAATTACAATCCTAAAGAAAATTACAACTTCTTTATGAGTTATTTAATTCCTGAAAGTAATCTAAATATAATTAATTATAATAGACTAATTAGGAATGTAAATAGAAAAAAAGAAAATGAAATAATTCAAAATATAAAAAAATATTGTATCGTCATAAATAAAGGAAAGAAAATATATTCTCCAACAAAAAATGGAGAAATAAGTATGTATTTTATGGGTAATTGGTATTCAATTTTTTTAAATCATCAAAAATCAAAAGATAATACAACATCTGTAAAATTAGACACAGCAATGCTTTCAAAAAAAATATTATCTCCAGTATTTGATATAAATGATGAAAGAACAGATAAAAACATTAATTTTATTGAAGGTACAATTTCATTAAATGAAATTAAAATAAAAGTTGATAATGGTGATTATGATATTGCTTTTATTATTCAACCAATTAGTATAAATACATTAAAAGAAGTTGCTGACAGAAATGAAGTAATGCCTCCTAAAAGCACTTATATAGAACCAAAATTAAGATCAGGAATAACTATTTATAAAATAGATTAATGAGTATTACCGATAATATTCAAAAAATAAAAAAAGAAATTTCAGAAAAAGTTAAATTAGTTGCTGTATCTAAAAATATGCCAGTTAATTATATTCAAGAAGCTTATGAATCTGGTCAAATTATTTTTGGTGAAAATAAAGTTCAAGATTTAATAAGAAAATATGAAAAACTTCCTAAAAATATTGAATGGCATATGATTGGACATCTACAAAAAAATAAAGTAAAATATATTGCTCCGTTTATAAAATTAATACATTCTGTAGATTCAATAAAAATATTAAAAGAGATTGATAAAAGAGCAAGTCAAAACAATAGAATCATTGAATGTCTTCTTCAAGTAAACATTTCAAAAGAGATTACAAAGTTTGGTTTCATGGAAAATGAAATTGAAGAAATAATCTCAGACATCCAAAAATATAAAAATATAAAGGTTATAGGACTTATGGGAATGGCAAGTTTTTCTAATGAAAAGAAAAAAATATCAGAAGAATTCTCTATACTATATAAAATATATAAAAAATATAAAATTCTTAATACTCTATCAATGGGAATGAGTAATGACTACAATATAGCTATAAAATGTGGAAGTACTATGGTTAGAATTGGAAGTACTATATTTGGTAAAAAAAAATACGACTGATGAAAAAAGTTATATCAACAAAAAATGCACCAGAATCAATTGGACCATATAGTCAAGCTATATTAGCTAATAATACACTATACTGTTCAGGACAAATTGCTATTAACCCAATGAGTGGTGAACTGATTAATGATAATATATTTGATGAAACTCATCAAGTTATGAAAAATATTTTAGCAATTTTGAAAAAATCAGAAATGGGGTTTGATAATGTAGTTAAATGTACAATTTTTATGAAAGATATTAAGCAATATAATGATATAAACGAGGTTTACGCATTATATTTTTCAGAAAAATTCCCAGCTAGAGAAGCGTTTGAAATTTCCAATCTTCCTAAAAATGCTAATATTGAGATATCTATAATTGCTATAAAATAAATGAATTTATCTAACGAAATCTTAAGAGGCAATATTACAGCTCTTTCTAAAGGAATTACTTTAATAGAAAGTAATTTAGATTCTGATATTAAAAATATCCAAAAATTAGTATCCAAATGTTTGCCCTTTAGTGGGAAATCTATAAGAATAGGAATTACTGGTATACCTGGAGTGGGGAAAAGTACCTTCATAGATACATTTGGAAAAATACTAACATCAAATGGATATAAAGTTGCAGTACTTGCAATTGACCCTAGCTCTAAGAAATCAAGTGGAAGTATCTTAGGAGACAAAAGTAGAATGAATAAACTATCTTCTGATAAAAATGCATTTATTCGGCCTTCTCCAAATTCTGGAAATATAGGAGGACTTTCGAAAAATACAAGAGAGAGTATAATACTTTGTGAAGCTGCAGGTTTTAATATAATCTTGATAGAAACCGTAGGTGTAGGACAATCTGAAACTGATGTTAGCAACATATGTGATTTCTTTCTTTTACTAATGATTACAGGAGCTGGAGATGAATTACAAGCTATTAAGAGAGGAATTATAGAACTTGCTGATGCTATCATAATCAACAAAGCTGATGGTGAAAATAAAAAAAATGCAAAAATTACTAAAAATGAATATCAAAAATCCTTAGAGTTATTTCCTGTAATGGAAAACGGATGGGTGCCAAAAATAGATATTTGTTCTTCAACTGAAAATATAGGAATGATAAATATATGGAACATAATTCAAGAACATGACTCTATCATGAAAAATTCTGGATGGAAAATAGAGAACAGAAAAAGACAAGATATTTATTGGCTACATCAAATAATAAAAGAAGAACTTGGAAAAAATAAATATAAACTATTAAAAACTAATGGAATATTAAAAAAATTAGAAACAGATTTAATTAAAGAAAAAAATATTTCTAAAATAATAAGTAATATTATTTAATTCAATAAAAAATATGCATCTTTTCCTTTTTTTTCCACTTAGATTGACTTTGATAGTCTACAAAATATATTTTTAAATCCGACTGACTAGCATAATCTGTAAAATATATTTTTTTATCAGCTTGACTAGCATAATCTACAAAAAACCAGTTGCCATTATTCTTTCCAGCTTGTGACGCATATTTTACTCTAAAAACACACAAATCAGCCATGCTTTCATAATCAACAACAAATACTTTTACATCAGCCTGACTAGCATAATCTACTGAAAAAACTTTTTGAGAATAAGACATCTGATATAAAAAAAGAGAAAAAAAGATTAAAAATATCTGTTTCATAATTTTATAAATTTTGTATACCCAAATATAATAAAAATAACCAAGGTTTTTTTTTAATTGATATATATAAAAATAAGTATCTTTGAATACTAAAAAACAATTAGAATAATGTCAGAATTATCGGAAAGAGTTAATAGATTATCTGAATCAGCCACATTGGCAATGGCTAGGATGAGTAGAGAGTTAAAAGATCAAGGTAAAGATGTGATTGCTCTGAGTTTGGGAGAGCCTGATTTTGAAACCCCTAAATTTATAAAAGATTCAGCAAAAAAAGCTATTACAGATAATTACTCTCATTACACTGCTGTTCCAGGTCTATTAGAATTAAGAAAATCCATTGTTAAAAAATTTGACAGAGACAACCAACTTAAGTTTAACCCAGAACAAATTGTAGTTTCTACTGGAGCTAAACAATCAATCGCAAATGTATGTTTGTCTTTAATAAATCCAGGAGATGAAGTATTATTACCAGCTCCTTATTGGGTAAGTTATTCTGACATTATAAATTTATCTGAAGGAACACCTGTAGTTATTCCATCCTCAATTGAAAAAGACTTTAAAGTTTCCGCTTCTGAAATAGAAAAAAAAATTTCAAATAAAACAAAAGTCTTAATATTTTCATCACCATGTAATCCATCAGGATCAGTATATACAGAAAAAGAACTGAGAGAAATTTCAAAAATGTTAGAAAGGTACCCTAATATTTATGTAATATCAGATGAGATATATGAACATATTAATTTTACTGGAAAACATTTTAGCATTGGCACTATACCTGAGATTAAAGATAGAGTTATTACTATTAATGGTGTTTCAAAAGGTTTTGCTATGACAGGTTGGAGAGTAGGATACATTGGAGCTCCTAAATGGATAGCTAAAGCATGTTCTAAAATTCAGGGTCAGATTACTTCAGCTACATGCGCTATTGCGCAAAAAGCAACTCAAACTGCTGTAGAAGTTGATCCATCGCAAATCATGTTTATGAAAAATACTTTCTTAAAAAGAAGAGATTTAGTATTAAAGGAACTTGAAAAAATAGAAGGAATTAAATGCAATACTCCTAATGGTGCTTTTTATCTGTTTCCTGATGTAAGTTACTATTTTGGTAAATCGGATAATAGTACAACAATAAATTCATCTGATGATCTTTGCTTATATCTATTAAATAAATGCTATGTTTCCTTAGTATCAGGAACTCCGTTTGGAAACCCTGAATGTGTTAGAATTTCATACGCAGCTTCAGAAAAAGATCTATTAACAGCTATTAAAAGAATTAAAAAACAACTATCTAAACTTAAATGAATCCAAAGAAAATAAAAAATATATTTGATTCTTTTAAGGAAAAAAAGGTATTAATCATCGGAGACTCAATGATAGATGATTATATGTGGGGTAATATAAATAGAATGTCACCAGAGGCACCTGTGCCTGTAATAGATATTGAAAAATACGAAATGAGATTAGGGGGAGCTGCTAATTGTGCATTAAATATAAAATCATTAGGAGCTAAACCTATCCTTTGTAGTGTGATTGGAAACGACGATAAAGGAAAAAAATTTAATTCATTATTGAAAGAATCTAAATTAAGTAATGAGGCAATCATTAGTTCCAACTATAGAAAAACTACAATTAAAACAAGAGTGATTGCAGAAGGAAGACACCAAATTAGAATAGATAATGAAGACAAACAACCTATTAACAAAAAAATAGAAGAAAAAATAATAGAAATTACCAATAATTTATTAAAACAAATAGATGTAATAATTTTACAAGATTATAACAAAGGAGTCTTAACAAAAAGGATTATTTCTAAAATTATTAATAATTCAAAAAATAATAATATTCCCGTAATTGTAGATCCAAAAAAAGATAATTTCCTAGAGTATAAAAATTGTGATATATTTAAGCCTAATCTTACAGAAATTAAAGAAGGTATGGGTGTTATTTTTAACGAGAAGAACCAAAATGAATTAATAGATAATACAAGTAAACTTAGAAATTTAATATCTGCGAAAAGCGTTTTATTAACTCTATCATCTCTAGGACTTTGTATTAATTCAAACACAGGATTCATATATTCACCAACTTATGGAGGAAAAGTAGTAGATGTTTCTGGAGCTGGAGATACTGTTATCTCCATAGCTTCTTTATTATACTCTTCCAAAGTTAATTTTAATGATATAGCTAAAATATCATCAATAGCTGGTGGAATTGTATGTCAAAAAGTTGGAGTAGTACCAATTAATTTTAATGATTTATTAACAGAAACACTTAAATTATACTAATTTTTTTGAAAAAAATAAATCCATATAACAACGAAATAAACAAAAAGAAACAAATAAAAGAGATGTTTAATAACATTGCTCCCAATTACGATTTCTTAAATCATTTTCTATCTTTTGGTATGGATTTTTATTGGAGAAAAAAAGCTGTGAAAATGATTAAAAATAATCCAAAAAAAATACTTGATATTGCAACTGGAACTGCTGACTTTGCAATAATTGCTAGCAAAATAAAAAAAGCTTCTATCACAGGAATAGATATTTCTAACAAAATGATAGAAATTGGAAAAAAGAAAATAGAAAAAAAAGGATTAGAACAAAAAATTAAATTACAATTAGCTGATTCGGAAAACTTACCATTCCCTTCTAATAGTTTTGATGCAATTACTGTTGGTTTTGGAGTAAGAAATTTTGAGAACTTAAATGAAGGATTATCTGAAATTAAAAGAGTTTTAAGGCCTGGAGGTTATTTAGTAATATTAGAGCCATCAACACCAGAATTATTTCCTATGAAACAATTACATAAACTTTATTTTAAAATAATTCTACCCTTTATAGGTAAATTAATCTCAAAAGATAAAAAAGCATATGAATATCTTCCTAAATCAGTAGAAGCATTTCCAAAGAAGAAAATATTTATAGATATTCTAAAAAAAATAGGATTGAAATCTTGTAAACATATACCTCTTACTTTTGGTATAGTTGACCTATATATAGCAATAAAAAATTAATTGCATCGTTTCCCAAATTACTATGAAAAGTAAATTTATAAATATTATCATACTTACTCTATGTTTTTGTAACATAAAAGCTCAAATAAAAGCTAAACCTCAAAATCTTCCTAGATATGACAATAAAAAAATTCACTTTGGGTTCACTATTGGAATCAATTCACTTGATTTTAATATCTTGCATAATCCGGAGATAATATATAAGGACAGCCTCTATGCGCTAAATTCAAAAAGTCAAAAAGGATTTAATTTAGGAATTGTATCAAATTTTCGGTTAGGAAGATATACTGATTTACGTTTCATACCAGCATTAGTATTTGGAGAAAGAAAATTAATTTACTATTTCTCAGATTCAATAAATTTAAATGGATCTAAAGCAGTTGAATCAACACTAATTGATTTTCCATTATATATAAAATATAAATCTAAACGTTATCATAATTTTCGAACATTTGTATTATGTGGAGTGAAATATAGTTTAGACATAGCATCACAAAAAGATATAATTGATGAAGATAATATAGTAATTAAATTAAACCCTCATGACCTATTAGGAGAAATTGGAGTAGGAATGGATTTTTATTTGGAATTCTTTAAATTCTCTACTCAACTAAAGTTATCAAGTGGAATAATTAATATAATAGATAAAGACCAAACAATTTATACTCAATCAATCAATAAACTACTATCTAAAGGATGGGTTTTATCATTTACTTTTGAATAAAAAAATGTATCTTACTAATATATAACAACTTAATTAAAAAAAAATTATGATAATTTTTGTTTTTTTTTAATTAATTTATAAATTTGTTATAAATATACTTATTATATACTTAAAATGTTTCTAGATCCATTTATTAAAATATCCATTGGAATTGTGATATATACAATCACTTTATTTCTAATGAAAAAATATAATATTTGGAAAAAAGAAGAAAATATTTCCTGTAATAATTGTTGTCCTAAATGCGATAATCCGCTAGAAAGAATTAAAAGAAAAAAAACAGATCATTTAAAGAATTATTTTACATTACAAATATTTGATTTTAAAAGATTTAAATGTTTAAAATGCTCATGGGAGGGTATTAGATGGGACCGACCTTTTTCAAGTAAATTTTAATAATTAAAACAATTATATAAAATAATCGCATTTGCACTAGCAATATTTAAAGACTCGGCATTACCTTTACTAAAAATAGTTACCTTATTATTTGCATATTTCAATACATTTTCAGAAATACCATTTGACTCATTTCCAAAAATAATTATTGAGTTTTTGGAAATATTAGTAACATTAATATTTTCTCCATCTAAAGTAGTAGCATATATTTTATAATTTTTTTGCAAATCATTAAGAGTTTTTGGTAAATTAACATACTTTACATTTACTCTAAAGAAAGAACCCATAGTAGATTGTACAACTTTAGAATTATAAATATCAACAGAATTTTCTGAGATAATAATATCAGTAACTCCAAACCAATCACAATTTCGAATAATAGTACCTAAATTTCCTGGGTCTCTAATATTGTCTAGTGCTATAGTTATACCTCTGAAATTACTCTTGATTTCTTTAGGATAATGAACAACAGCAAGAACTTTAGATGGAGACTTAAGACAACTAATCCTACACATTTCAGAATGTTTTATATAAAAAATTTCTGTATCAAGATGATTAAATTCATTACAATCTGACAATACATATAATCTCTTTATAATGTATTTTGAATCAATTAATTCTTTTATATTCTTAATAGTCTCAACAATAAAGAGTCTGTGTATCTCTCTATATTTCTTGTAGTGTAGTGATTTTACAAACTTTATTTGATTTTTAGTGATCATTAATTAATTTTTATATTATTAAAAATAATTTAACTTTTACACCAAAAATAAAAACAATGTTTTTAATTTTGTTAACTTATTGAAAAAAAATATGTCAAAATTTAAAAAAGGAGTTGCTTTCGGAAAGGAAATAGGATTAATTTTCGAAGATGCTAAAAATAAAAATTATGCATTACCTGCTGTAAATGTAACAAATACTTCTACGGTTAACTCCGTTTTAGAAGCGGCAGCCAGAGTTAATTCTCCAGTAATAATACAGTTTTCTAATGGAGGATGTCAATTCTATACTGGTAAAGGAATTAGTAATGATGACCATCAATCTTCTATTGCTGGAGGAATATCTGGAGCTATGCATGTACATCAAATGGCTGAACTATATGGAGTAACAGTAATCTTACATACAGATCATTGTGCAAAGAAATTACTTCCTTGGGTTGATGGGCTATTAGAATCTGGAGAAGAATTTTATAGAATACATAATAGACCATTATACAGTTCACATATGATTGATTTATCTGAAGAACCATTACAAGAAAATATTGATATCTGTAAGAAATATCTTACAAGAATGAGTAAAATTGGAATGACTCTTGAAATAGAACTTGGGATCACTGGTGGAGAAGAAGATGGAGTAGATAATAGTGATGTTGATATAAGTAAATTATATACTCAACCTGAAGAAGTCGCCTATGCATATGAAGAATTATCTAAAATATCAGATCAATTCACCATAGCAGCCGCATTTGGAAATGTTCATGGAGTATATAAACCTGGTAATGTTGTTCTTACTCCCAAAATTTTACAAAATTCTCAAAAATTTATAGAAAAAAAATTAAATACTAAAAAACAACCTGTAAATTTTGTTTTTCATGGAGGTTCAGGATCATCTCAAAATGATATAAAAGAAGCTATTAGTTATGGAGTAATTAAAATGAATATTGATACTGATTTACAATGGGGTTTTACTACAGGAACAAGAGACTATTTTATAAAATATAAGGATTATCTTAAAAGTCAAATAGGAAATCCTGAAGGAATAGACAATCCAAATAAAAAATATTATGATCCAAGAAAATGGATCAGAGAGGGAGAATTAACATTTATTGATAGATTAATTAAATCATTTGAAGATTTAAATAATATAAATCGAAATTAAAATGGATTGGTTTAAAAGAAATAAAAAAGGGGTGACCACAGAAACTGGTAAAAAGAAGGAGATTCCTGATGGATTATGGTATAAATGCCCAAAATGTAAAAATATTATTACCACAGAAGATCATCATAAACAACTTTATGTATGTAAAAATTGTAATCATCATCATAGAATTAATGCAAAAGAATATTTTGAGATATTATTTGACAAAAATAGTTTTGTAGAAATTAATAAAGAAATGTCTTCAAAAGATCCATTATCTTTTGAAGATAGAAAAAAATACTCGGATAGACTTATAACAGCAAAAAAATTAACTGGTTTAAATGACGCAGTGTCCACAGCATATGGAAAAATATTTAAAATGGATGCAATAATTGCTTGTTTCAATTTCAATTTTATAGGTGGATCAATGGGGTCTGTAGTTGGTGAAAAAATATCAAGAGCCATAGATTATGCTAAAGAAAATAAAACACCACTAATTATCATCTCAAAATCTGGTGGAGCCAGAATGATGGAAGCTTCATTTTCCTTAATGCAATTAGCAAAAACTTCAGCAAAACTAGCTCAGTTATCAGAAAATGGAATTCCCTATTTCTCAGTTCTAACAGATCCTACTACTGGAGGAATAACAGCTTCATTTGCAATGTTAGGAGATCTTAATATTGGAGAACCAAATGCTCTTATTGGATTTGCAGGACCTAGAGTAGTTAAAGAAACTATTGGTAAAGATTTACCAGATGGATTTCAAACCTCTGAATTTGTATTAGAACATGGTTTTCTAGACATGATTATTGAAAGGAAAGACCTAAAAAAGAAACTATCTCAACTAATTAGAATTTATTCATCATAAATAAAAATAATAAAATACTAATATTATAAAAAGTATTTATACATTTGCAATCCAGAAAATAAATTACAATGAGTCTAAATATAAAGGAAAAAGAAAAACTATTTTCAAAATATGGATCAAGTATCAAGGATACTGGTTCTGTTCATAGCCAAGTTGCTTTATTCACTGAAAGGATTAAGCATCTAACAAATCATCTAAAAGAAAATAGAAAAGATTTTGGAACCCAGAGATCTTTACAACTAATGGTAGGAAAGAGAAGAAAATTATTAGATTACTTAAAAAGTAAAGATGTAGTCTCATATAGAAAATTAATTAAAGATTTAAAACTAAGACGATAATTGAATACTAAAATAAACAATAAAAAGGCAATTAAAGAAATTGCCTTTTTTAGTTTATAATCAAAGAGGAAAAATAAAAAAAATGAAACAAGAAATTATTAAAGAAATATCCCTAAATGATGGGAGAAAAATAACAATTAGCACAGGAAAATTAGCTAGACAAGCAGATGGAGCTGTTGAAGTACGTATGGGAGGAACTCATCTATTGGCAACAGTAGTTTCCAGTAAAGAAGCAAAAGAAGGAGTAGATTTTCTTCCATTAACTGTTGACTACAGAGAAAAATTTGCGGCAGACGGTAGATTTCCAGGAGGTTTTTTGAAAAGAGAAGCAAGACCGACAGACCAAGAAATTTTAGTAATGAGATTAATTGATAGGATATTGAGACCAATGTTCCCATCAGATTATCATGCTGAAGTTCAAGTAATGGTTTCATTAAATTCTCATGATCCTGAAGTGTCTCCGGATTCTTTAGCAGCTCTTGCAGCTTCAGCCGCTATATCAATTTCAGATATACCATTTAATGGACCTATTTCTGAAGTTAGGGTAATTAGAACAGATGGTGATTTTATTATAAACCCAAATCCAGAACAAATGATAGATGCAGAAATAGATTTAATGGTTGGAGCATCTATTGATAGTGTAGCAATGGTAGAAGGTGAAATGAAAGAAGTTTCTGAATCAGAAATGATTGAAGCCATTAAATTTGCCCATGAAGCAATAAAAAATCAATGTAGAGCCCAGATTGAACTATCTGCACAAGTTCCAACATCTTCTCCGAAAAGAGATTATTCGCATGAGACAGAAAATGTAGATCTCAAAGAAAAAATTAAATCAGAAACTTATGAAAAGATATATAATGTAGCTAAACAAGGATTAGGAAAAGAAGACAGATCATTAAAATTTAAAGAAATTAAAGAACTTTGGATAGAGTCTTTAAATGAAGAAGAAATAGAAAATTATGATTCTTTTCTAATTAATAAATATTATCATGATGCAGAAAAAGAAGCTGTAAGAAATTTAGTACTAAACGAAGGAATAAGACTTGATGGGAGAAAAACTACTGATATTAGACCTATATGGTGCGAAGTTGACTATCTATCTTCTCCTCATGGATCTGCAGTATTCACTAGAGGAGAAACACAATCATTAACTACCGTAACTCTTGGAACCTTACAAGATGTTAACAGATTAGATGGAGTAACATTTCAAGGTCATGAAAAATTTTATTTACATTATAATTTTCCACCATTTTCAACTGGAGAAGCTAGGCCATTAAGAGGAACTTCCAGAAGAGAGATTGGTCACGGTAATTTAGCTCAAAGAGCTCTTAAAAAAATGATACCCGAAGATAATCCTTATACTGTAAGAATCGTATCTGATATTTTAGAATCTAACGGATCATCATCAATGGCAACTGTATGTGCAGGTACTTTAGCATTAATGGATGCTGGTATTAATATTTCAAGACCTGTTTCTGGAATTGCAATGGGTTTAATTTCAGATAAGAATGATAATACAAAATATTCAGTTCTTTCAGATATATTAGGTGATGAAGATCACTTAGGAGACATGGACTTTAAAGTAACGGGGACTGAAAAAGGCATTACAGCTTGTCAAATGGATATAAAAGTTCAAGGTCTTTCATATAATATCCTTGAACAAGCTTTAACTCAAGCTAGAGATGGTAGGTTACATATTTTAGAGAAAATTACTGAAACCATTAATACACCTAGGAAGGTACTTAAACCTCAAACACCAAAAATAGTAATCCTTGAGATACCTAAGTCAACTATTGGAGGTGTTATAGGACCCGGTGGAAAGGTGATTCAAGAACTACAATCAAAAACAGAAACGACAATATCAATTGAAGAAATTGATGAAAAAGGAAGAGTAGAAATTCTTGGAACAAACCAAGAAGGAATCGAAGATGCTGTTAGTAAAATAAAATCTATTGCTTTCGTTCCAGAAGAAGGAGAAATATACAAAGGGAAAGTCAAATCAATTATGCCATATGGAGCTTTCATTGGAATAGCTCCAAATGTAGATGGACTTCTTCATGTATCAGAAATTAAATGGGAAAGAGTAGAAAATGTAGAAGATGAACTGTCTGAGGGAGATGAAATAGAAGTGAAATTAATATCAATTGATCCAAAATCTGGAAAGTTAAAACTCTCTAGGAAAGTATTAATGGAAAAACCTGAAAAAAAATAAATCAAAAATATTGTAACTTTTAAATTTACAATACGTAAAAGGTTGATGGTTTAATAAAAATTTAAATATATTTAACATATGAGACAGTTAAAAATAACAAAACAAGTAACTAACAGAGAAACCCCTTCATTAGATAAGTATTTACAAGAAATAGCTAAAGTAGATTTAATAACACCTGAAGAAGAGGTTGAGTTAGCACAAAAAATCAAAAATGGAGATAAAGCTGCGTTAGAAAAATTAACACAAGCAAACTTAAGATTTGTAGTTTCAGTTTCTAAACAATATCAAAATCAAGGATTATCTCTTCCAGATTTAATTAATGAAGGAAATTTAGGGTTAATTAAAGCAGCTCAAAGATTTGACGAAACTAGAGGGTTCAAATTTATCTCATATGCAGTATGGTGGATTCGTCAATCAATATTACAAGCCTTAGCTGAGCAATCTAGAATTGTGAGACTTCCATTAAATAAAATAGGATCCATTAATAAAATTAATAAGGCTTATGCAAAATTAGAACAACAATTTGAAAGACCTCCCACAGCTGAAGAAATAGCAGAAATTACAGAGCTAACATTAACAGAGGTTCAAGAATCATTAAAAAATACAGGCAGGCATGTATCTATGGACAACCCATTAGTAGAGGGAGAAGATAGTACTATGTATGATGTATTAAAATCAGATGAAAGCCCTTCTCCTGACGAAGACTTAATGTTAGAATCCTTAAGAAGAGAAATAAGAAGAGCTTTAGACACTTTAACAGCAAGAGAAGCTGATGTTTTATCATCTTATTTCGGTTTAAGTGGTGGTCACGCAATGACATTAGAAGAAATAGGTGAAAAGTTTGATTTAACCAGAGAAAGAGTAAGACAGATAAAGGAAAAGGCTGTAAGAAGATTAAAGCATACTTCAAGAAGCAAGATACTAAAAACTTACTTAGGGTAATTTGAAAGTAAACATACTATTCTTTTTATTTTAGTACATAAAAAATTATGGAACACAAAATAGCTCCTTCAATATTAGCTTCAAATTTTGGAAAGCTTGATTCTGAATGTGAAATGATAAACCAAAGTGTTGCAGACTGGTTTCACATTGATGTTATGGATGGGGTTTTTGTTCCTAATATATCATTTGGAATGCCAGTAATTGAATCAATTAAAAAGATATCTAAAAAAACTTTAGACGTTCATCTAATGATTATTAAACCAGAAAGGTATATTAAAAAATTTAGAGATATAGGAGCTGATATTCTAACAATTCATTACGAGGCAACTAATCATTTGCACAGAAGCATTCAATCAATCAAAAATGAAGGAATGAAAGCGGGAATAGCATTAAACCCCCATACATCTGTAGATTTACTCACTGATATACTTGGGGATATTAATTTAGTTTGTATTATGTCAGTTAATCCAGGTTTTGGAGGTCAAAAATTCATTGAAAATACATACAATAAAATTGAAAAACTCTCAAAGATTAGAACAGAAAACAATCTTAGTTTTTTAATCCAAGTTGATGGAGGAGTAAACCAAAATAATGCTAAAAAACTTATAAATTATGGAGCTGATGTTTTAGTTGCCGGAAGTTTCGTGTTCAAATCAGATAACCCAATTAAAACAATAGAAGACCTAAAAAACTGTTAATTAATATAATCTTTTAAATATAAGAAATTATCAGTTAATTTACCACCCTCACATATTGTTGCATTTTTAATAATTTTATTGTCTCTATATGAAGATAAATTAGACAAGACCTTGTCGATAAATTGTTTTCCAAAATCTTCAGAAGCATCTTTAGACAATTCACAAGGTAAATTATCTACAGCCATTACAGCAATCACGCCATCTTTCATAAAATCATCTTCGGTTTGTGTAATTGGATTATAACCATAAATTGGATTTTCTATATTAGAGGAACGAATAGTAGAAGCTACTGGCCCATTAATATCACATGAAATATCTGCGACTACTTTTATATTAAAATTTTTAGATAAAATATTATCCCTAGTATATAAAAATGGGGAACCTGAACTATAATAATGACCAGCGATAAAAATATCAGCATATTTTGCATATTTCATAAAACAAGATTCATATAATGATGGATTTGCATAAAATTCTTTCTTAGAAGGAACTGTTCCATCAATCTTTTGATTATAATCCATAGTTTGTAAATTAACAAATATGGGGGAATTATATTTTTTATTAATAAATTCTTCCTTGGATACTTGCGTAATGTTAGCTGTTTTCATAACCTCCAAAACTCCTTGTGCAACTCTACCGCTTCCTGTGACGATTATCCTCTCTGAATTAAAATTAATTGATGACAAATGTTTTTTTATTTCTAATTTATCAATGCATTTATGAGCAGGTTTTAATTGATAATTCCTTGACTTCAAACCATAAGTCAAAAATGCATTATAAGCTCCTACAATACCTGCATATCTGCCAAATCCTAATAATCTTTTTCCATTATAATCCTTTAATACTTCATAATCAACCATCTTAATATTTAAATCAATCATTTTTCTAAGTAAATCTCTATTATATGATTGTTTTTTGATTGTATGAGAAAAATAAAAATAAGTTTTATTAGCTATTAACAATGATTTAGGCACCTCTTTTATCCCTAGTAAAATATTACAGTCTGAGACATCATTAACTATCTTAATTCCATGATGAATATATTCATCATCTGCAAAACATCTTTGATCACTAGATTGAACTACTAATTCAAATTCTGGATAATTACTTATAATATAATTACATTGCTCTGGAGAAAAAACAACTCTTTTATCCGGAGGAAATTTTTCTTCTCGAATTAAACCTATTTTCATTTAATCTTAATTTGTTTAATTTGCACAAAATTAAACAATTGAAATAAGAATACTCTATAAATTACTATTTTTGCTAAATTGTTCTTTCAAATATTGGGACTGAATGGATTTGACTGCAAGATGCATTAATTAGCAAGCATGTCGAGCATTGTTTTTTGGCTCGTGAATATCAAGATTCAATTTTTTAAATGGCGAAAATAATTACGCTTTAGCTGCATAATTAATATAATTAAGTAAGCTTTTGTCTCTATTAAAGGAATTCCTGAAACCTTTAATTTATGAGGCATCATTAAATTCAGGATAGCTTGTCTATTTCTTCAATAGTATAGCGAAGTTTTTGAAGATAAGGAGTAGGATTGGTTGCTTGTTCCCTACCAACTCTCGAAAATTAAAATAAGATAAACATGTAGAAAACTATTTGATTCCTTGTTAGGACGTGGGTTCGAAACCCACCAGTTCCACTATAAAAAACCCTTGTAATCTAGTGATTGCAGGGGTTTATTTTTTTGCAGGCCAGTATGTAGACCACTTTTTACTATTTTTCTTGTCCGTCAATGTTGATAAGTATGCTAATTGGCTCTGTTTCTTGGACGTCTTCAATCATCTTTTTCGTATTTAATGTGTGATATGAACTTCTTGTCAGATAGTCTATTAGAAGTCCAGAAACGGTCTATATCTTGTGTCATATCACCTTTTACGAGTAAATGATTATGAACGTATTTGGAATGATTTTTTACCCCTTAAAATAAAAGTAATACCTATTGTGTATA
>CESM01204157.1_pt1 | contig 16326 bp, 16 predicted proteins | sample 361421 | NCBI WGS metagenome assembly CESM01 (sample SAMEA2622219, study PRJEB7988) | marine metagenome | isolation source: saline water (ENVO:00002010), including | reverse complement strand
CTACTATATTTGATTTTAAATCCATTTATTTTTTTTTGCTTTAAGATAACCCTTATGTCTTAAAATACTAGCAGGATTATCAAGATTTCCTAATCCCCAATCGTTTTCATTTTTAGAACCATTATAGTCTGTCATCGTGGATTTGATTATTGTATCGATACAGCCAAGATCTTTAGCTAACTTCCAAGTTTCTGCTTTATCTAGATTCATTAGAGGTGTATGTATTTCTATTGACTTTTCTGTAGCTAGATGAATAGTTTTTTTCATTGATTTTATGAATTCATCTCTGCAATCAGGGTATCCACTAAAATCAGTTTCACAGACACCGATAACAATATTTTCTATTTCTCTGTTATATGCTATTGATGATGCTATTGATAGAAAAAGAAGATTTCTTCCGGGAACAAATGAATTTGGTAAATTTTGATTTGAGGGATGACTTTTATTTAAATCCTCTCGCGGATTAATAAGAGCTGAGTTTGATAAAATCTCATTTAGTGAAATAATATCATATGAGATATTTTCCTTATCACATATCTTTTTTGCAAAATCTAATTCAATTACATGTCTTTGGCCATAGTTAAAACCTATAGCTTGAATTGAATCAAATTTTTCTTTTGCCCAGTATAAGCAAGTTGTTGAATCTTGACCTCCAGATAATAAAATTAGAGCTTTATTCATTTTTTATCAATAACCTGTAGCGCTGCATCTTTTATCGATTCAGGATTAAGGTTATATTTTTCTAGTAGATCTAATGGTTTTCCACTTTCACCAAAAGAATCATTTACTCCTATAACTTTAAAGGGGATTGGGTTTTTCTCTGATATTAATCTAGAAATACTTTCTCCTAGACCACCAATTATATTATGCTCCTCACATGATATTGCACACTTTGTCTTTTTGATACTTTCTAAAATAATTTCTTCATCGAGAGGTTTAATTGTATGAATATTAATTATCTCACAGCTAATGCCTAAAGAAAATAAAATTTTTTCTGCTTCAAGAGCTTGCCATAGCATGTGTCCTGTAGCAAAAATTGAAATATCATTACCATCTAAAAATTTAATTCCTTTTCCAATCTCAAATTTTGTATTTTCAGAAGTGAATATAGGCCATTTAGGTCTTCCAAATCTTAAATATGCCGGACCAATATGATCTCCAAGGGCCATGGTTGCTAACTTTGTTTGGTTATAGTCACATGGGTTAATTACTGTCATGCCAGGCAACATTTTCATCATACCAATATCTTCTAAAATTTGATGAGTTGCACCATCCTCACCAAGAGTTAGACCAGCATGTGAAGCACATATTTTAACATTTTTATGAGAATAAGCTATAGATTGTCTTATCTGATCGTAAACTCTACCTGTTGAAAAGTTTGCAAAAGTACCTGTGAATGGAATTTTGCCTCCAATCGTAAGTCCTGCTGCTAAACCCATCATATTTGCTTCTGCGATTCCAACTTGAAAAAACCTTTCTGGATGATTATTTTTAAAATCATTCATTTTTAATGAACCAGTAAGATCTGCACAAAGCGCAACTATATTTTTGTTAGTTTTTCCTAATTCTGTTAAACCGTCTCCAAATCCAGATCTAGTATCTTTCTTTTCTGTATAGGTATATTCTTTTCTTTCCATTAGTAGTCTCCTAAAGTTTCCTTATTTTGATTTAAAGCATCATTCAATTGTTCGTCATTTGGTGGTATGCCATGCCACTTATGAGAATTTTCCATAAAGTCAACTCCTTTACCCATAACAGTTTTCATAATATTAATTATAGGGAAACCATTAAATAAATTTTTTCTTGCTTTCTCTAGGGTAGAAGAGAGGCTTTCAAAATCATTGCCATCACATTCATAAACCTTCCACCCAAAAGATTCAAGTTTATCTTTTAGGTCTAGTAGGGAGTTAATTTCATCAACTGGCCCATCAATCTGCTGACCATTAAAGTCAATTGTTGCAATTATATTATCTATTTTATTATGTGCTGCATACATCATTGCTTCCCAGATTTGTCCTTCCTGTAACTCTCCATCTCCCATGAGTACATAAACTACATTATCTTCTTTATTTAACTTTTTTGCTAGGGCAGATCCTATTGCCACTGAAAGTCCTTGACCAAGAGATCCAGAAGCAACTCTAATACCTGGTAATCCCTCGTGAGTTGCAGGATGACCCTGCAGTCTTGAATTTAATTTTCTAAAAGTACCCAGTTCACTTTTATCAAAATAACCTGCTCTTGAGAGAACACTATAAAAAACAGGTGAAATATGACCATTTGAAAGGAAAAATAAATCTTCACTGAATCCATTCATATCAAATGAATCTTTTCTCTTCATCAAATTAAAGAATAGATATACTAGAAAGTCTGTACAACCAAGAGATCCACCTGGATGTCCAGATTGGACCTGGTGGACCATTCTAACAATGTCTCTTCTTACTTGAGAAGAAATATTTTTTAATTCATCAATATTTTTACTCACCTAAAATTTGATTTGCGTGTTCTTTTGTTTTGACTTTAGTGATTATATCAGATATTATTCCATTTTCATCAATAATGAAGGTTTGTCTGGCTGTACCCATATATGTTTTTCCATACATTTTTTTCTCTACCCATGTACCATACTTTTTATGAACAGACTTATCCTCATCAGAAATTAAATCAAAGTTTAAATCAAATTTTTCAATAAATTTTTGATGTGATTTTACTGTGTCTGAACTTACACCAAGAACAACATAATTTCCATTATTTAAATTTTCTTGGTTATCTCTTAGATCACAAGCCTGAGCTGTACAGCCTGGTGTGTTATCTCTAGGATAGAAATATAAAACAACTTTCTTTCCAAGATAGTTTTTTAATTCAATATCTTCTCCTCTCTGATTTATAGACTTAAAGTTTGGTGCTTTGTCTCCTACATTTAATGACATATTATAAATTTAAATTTAAAGTTCTTCTGTTATTGGCATTATCAATAACTTCAAGCACAAATTTACCTTTAAATGATTGAATTGAGTTCTTTTTTTTTGAAATAATGACATCATTTTTGTTGTCATACTCAAATAATATCCAGTTATTATTAATTCTACCTTTGTAAGATTTAATACCTGATAATTCATCATATATTCTAAATTTCATTTGGTCACTATTGAATTTTATTCTCTCAATAACTGGAGGATCTTTATCTTCAATTATAGAATATTTTGATAATTCACTAGTTTTGAATTTAATATTATTTTCTTCCCAAACGCCTCCAATAAAAGAAGGTTTGTTTGATATATCATAGATAAATGATTTTTCTTTATTGTATGCCTTTTTAGGTTTGAGTATGACAGAAACACCTTTTTTTAGTGGAAGAGAATTTTTAAAAATGTATTTTTCTATAGTATCAACTTTTTTTTCGAATTCAATGTAAGTCGTATCAAATATATTATTGCTTGAAACTTCAAGTTTTACATTTTCATTATTCAAATCATAAATTTTGTCTTTTTTAAATCCGATAAAATTAAAGTTTATTTCCTTATCCTGTAGGAAGGCTTTTTCAGGTAGATCTTTTCTTAAATCAAAAATAAAGTAATTGTAGAATTCATCTTTAAACATTGATTTAGATATATCCAATCTATTTGTATACTTGATTTCCAAAAATTCTCTATTTTCAATTTGTGATCTAATTACCAAAGTATTTTCTATTATAAAATAGTCGTCATCAAATAAGTCAATAAAATTATATTTTTTTGCATTATCATTATTCACAATAATCTCAACATTTGATTGATTTTTATAATAGTCAAAAACAACAATATTTATGTTGTAACTCTTTTCTTTATTAAAATTTATAATCCCATTTTCACTATTCTTATGGAAACTTAATTTATTTCCGTCGTCCTGATATAACTTCACGTATTGTTTCCTGAATTTTTTAAAAATATCTTGGTCAATAAACCAGCTTACAAAATTTGTTTCTGAATAACTAAGTGTATCTATTTTATTGTCAATTATCAGTTTGTTATCTAAAAATAGTTGAAATCTAGAAATTCCTACTTTATGTAAATATCCATCTAGCATATCAAATGCAGAAACTGAAATACCAATATCACCTTCAAGGTTTAAATTTATTTTATTATCACCCTGAATTGGAATATCTACTAATCCATACATTCCATTTATTCGAGAGTTAAAATCTAATGTTTTTAAAGATATTGACTTAATTATAGGATTGACATTATCTTTTATCTCATTAAATGAAAAATTTAGAGGATTCATCACATTATCCTTTTCGTCTCTAATTTCGTAATGAAGATGAGGACCTCCTGATGACCCAGAGTTCCCAGAGTAACCAATAATTTCTCCCTTTTTAAAAAAAAATTTTTTTCCAGGAAAAAGATTAACAATAAACTTTTCATTTCTGTACTGATACTCAGTTACATATTTTTCAATGTCTTTATGAAAACTATTTAAATGAGCATATACAGATTTATATCCGTCATTATGTTTTAGGTATAATGCTTTCCCATAACCTATACCTGAAACTCTTACTCTCTCTATAAATCCATCAGCAGATGCATAAACAGGAACATTTATTCTTCCATATGTTTTAATATCCAGACCCATATGAAAATGGTCGCTTCGGAGCTCTCCTAAGTTGCCTGATAAATAATTTTGTGATCCAGGATTTATTGGAAATAATAAATCCTGAGAACCTGATTCGAAATTACTTATACTAAATAATATTAATATTAAGAATCTTCTCATTTTCAATGTATCCTTCTAATTTATCACCCTTTATTAACTTATTAACCCCCTTTGGTGTTCCGGAAAAAATAATATCATTTTTTTCAAGAGAAATAAATTGTGATATGTAATGTATAAGATATTCAATTTTAAAAATCATTAATTTAGAATTTCCAGTTTGGACTTTAACTGAATTTTTAGTTAATGAAAAATCAATATTTTCAATATCTTTAAATGCATTTAAAGATTTAAATTTTGAAATGGCAGCAGAATTATCAAAACTTTTGGAAATACTCCATGGCAAACCTTTTTCTTTAAATTTAGATTGCATATCTCTAGCTGTAAAGTCTATACCTAAACCTATTCCAGAAATATAATTTATCGAATCTGATATTGGAATATTTTTGCCACTTTTACAAATTTTATAAATAATCTCTATTTCATGATGAATGTCTGATGAAAAATTTGGAATCTTAAAGTCAGAAACTTGAAGTTTACAAATAGAAGGTTTAAAAAAAATTATAGGGTTTTTAGGTATATCATTTTTCAATTCATCTATATGATCTACGTAATTTCTTCCAATACAAATTATTTTCATTTTATGCTATTTCTCCTATCACTGATAAGTCATTATCAACTTTTTTTAGTAAAACATTACACTCTTTACCAACTAATTCTTTATTGAATTTAATTTTAGTTTTAATATAATTATCTGTGAATCCATAAATAAAATTACCATTTACTTTATTTTCAAAAAGCACATTCCTAACATTATTTAAGTTTGACTCATAAAAATATCTCTTTTTTTTATCAGATAATAATCTTAAAACTTTAGATCTTTTGTTTCTTATCTCAATCGGTACACTTTCATTTAAAGACAATGCCCTTGTATTTAATCTTTCAGAATATGGGAATACGTGTAGATAGGACATGTCTAAATTTTTGATAAATTCTAATGTTTTATTAAACTCGTTACTATCTTCTCCTGGAAAACCAACAATTACATCACCTCCAATACATGCATCTGGCATTAATTTTTTAATATACTTTATTCTGTCTTGATACAATTCGCTAGTATATCTTCTAGACATTCCATTTAATATTTTATTTGAACCAGATTGAAGAGGAATATGAAAATGATTAACAAATATTTCTGACTCACTTATTAATTTAATTATTTCATTACTTAAAAGATTTGGTTCAATAGATGATATTCTAAGTCTTATATTTTTTATTTCATTATTGATTTTTTGAAGAAGAGTGTAAAAGTTATCAGATCTTTTTCCTTCTATTATTCCATAATCTCCAATATTTATTCCACTTAAAACAATCTCTTTAGATCCCTTTTTTTTAAGTTCTTTTAAGTTATATAATACTTCCTCTGGTTTTGCTGATCTACTTCGTCCTCTTGCTAAAGGAATAGTACAAAACGAGCAACCGTAATTACATCCATCTTGAATTTTTAAAAAAGATCTCGTACGATCATCAATAGAAAATGTAGATTTAAAATCTTTAGATTCATTTATTTTTGAATGAATTAATGATTTATCACTTATATAAGATTGAAAGTTAAATTTATTTTTTGCCCCAATTACCTTATTTACACCTTTAATATTAATAATCTCTTTTGGTTTAAGTTGAGCAAAGCAACCGACTACAGTAATTTCTGAATCTGGTGATTTTCTCTTTATCTTTCTGATTAGATCTTGACATTTTTTATCTGCGTTTTCAGTGACAGAACATGTATTGATAATTACTTTATTAGGGTTATCATAAATTGATTTTTTTTTATAACCATTATCAGTAAACTCTCTTGAAATTGAAGATGTTTCTGAAAAATTTAATTTACAACCAAATGTATGAAATGCTACTGTTTTCATTTATTTAAAAATCAGCTCCTAATTTAAATGATAAATTATTTTCATTTAATGAATTCCTAGATAATTCAGAAGAGAACGAAATATTTTTTAGGGTTACTATATCAACACCAATACCAAAACTGTATAGATACTTATTATTTAGGTAGCTATCATTAGTTTGTTTACTGTATTTCCATATAACTCCGGAATCAAAAAATATTTTCAAATAAATATCCAGTGGAATATTTTTAATTCTTTTCATTAGTTTTTCATTATCTCTACTTAAGCTAGTTGATAAAATATTTTTCTTCAGTGAATTTTTTTGAATGAAATAGGAATAACCATGTACTAAATATTTTTCATATCCTCTAATTCTATCACTTGATTCATACATTAAAAATGGTAAATCCTTACTACTGTATAATGTTGAGAAATTAAATGAGTAATTAAAGTTTTTATTTAATGGAATATAGTTTGAGTAATAGAGTTTTATCCTCCATTTATTCAAATTTTTAAAAATACCAATACCATCTTTTCTTATTTTAAAGTTAAGACGAAAACCATCTAAAGGATAATTTTTAATGTCTCTGAAATCTCTATTGAATTCATACCCTAATGATATCCCGTTTATGTTTTTATGATTTCTGAAATAATTTTCATTTAAAAATGACAAGGTATCATTTAGCTTTATATTATTGAATTCTATATTGAAATAATGATAATTATAGAAAGATTCTCTGTGAGAATATTCCAAAGATGATTTCAAATGTTTTTTTAAAAAGTTATTTGATTTATAAAAAACAGGAACATAATTGTTAGTGTTGTAAAATAAATGATCAAATTCAATTAAATTAAAATTAGCTTCTAATCCTCCTTTTTGTTTTTTAGATAAATAGGGTATGTAATATGAAGAGTAAAGCTCTCTAATAAAGCCCCTTCTTAAAGTAAGTTCAAGAATATCTGCTCTTCCGGTTAAGTTATATTGAAGAAAACCACCACCATAATTGATTCTACTAAAATCATGATCAAAATTCACCCACCAATCATTGAAATTTCTATCTGATAACTCAAATATTATTGATGGAATAAAATAAATAGATTCAATTAAGTTTATCTCTAATAACAAATTAGTATTATCTAATAAGATAATACTGATATTGACTTCATTGAAAAGATTAGTGTTTATAAGTTTTCTTCTATCCTCTTCAACTATTTTTAGGATAGTATTTTTATCCATTAAATCATTTTCCTTAACTGACAACTCTCTCAAAATAATATCTTTCTTAGTTCTTTTATTTCCAATGATTTCAATTTTTTTAATCTTATAATTTTCACTGATCAAGTAATCATATTTCTTAATATCGATGGTATTTGTCTGATTTTGAGAAAAAATATTACCTGTATTATAAAATAAGGTTAGTATTAATAAAGAAAAAAAGTTAAATTTTGTCATTGATGAATTGTAGTTGCAAATATATTATTAATAGATGAATATCAGGAAACTATTTATTTTACCAATAATACTGTATCAAAGAATATTGTCTCCTATATTACCAAGTTCATGCAGATTCACTCCTACTTGTTCTGAGTATACAAAACAGGCAATTATTAAACATGGAATATTTAAGGGCACATTCCTTGGTATTAAGCGAATCTCAAAATGTCATCCATGGGGAAAATCTGGTTATGACCCAGTTGATTAGTTAAAGGCTATCTATTTCTTCTTTAAAATTATTGGATAAGATTGGGAATCTAAACCATGAGGAAGCATCAAGACTGTAGTCATCGAAGTGGAAAGAAGGAGCTGTTCTTTCTCGTTTCCATTGATTTGTAGCTAATAATTTAAAAAAAGTTTTAATGTGTTTTTTTAGTGATTTATCATTAATTAATTTTTTTCTTTTTAGAATGTTATATATTTCCCTTGGACTTTTTCTTTCCTTAACAAAACATCTCTCAATTTCGGATAGTAAATTGTAGGGCATTAAATCATCTTCATCAAATTGTTTTTTATTAGTGGGTTTAAGCTCTGCGCTTGGTTTTAAGCTAAGTACATTATCTAAAGATGAATATTTATATTTTTTATTAAGATACTTTAGTAAATTTTTAATGAAAACCTTATCAATTCCTACAATAGGGGAAATTGATCCACTAGAGTCTCCGTCCATTGTTGAATATCCAACACTTGATTCACTTCTATTTGAGGTTGATAATAATAATAAGTTGTTAGCATTAGCGATAAACCAAATAAAAGGGGATCTGACTCTTGCTTGGATATTTTGTAATGTTATATCATTTTCCTTCCAAGAATATTTTTTTGAGGTTTTATCAGAAATTTTTTCTTTTATACTTTGTACTTCAGAGTCTATAGACCACTCGTAATGATTTGAACCTATAAAGTCTGATAAAACTTTTGCTGATTCTTTTGTTTCTTTTGTTGAATTCTGTGTCTCTTGATAAGCAGTATAAAATATTTTATTCATAACTATTTTGACATTAGAATGGATGTTATCAGAATAATCTAAACTTAAATTCATTTTTTTATTAAATATTTCAGGACCTTCTTTCTCTAAAATTCTTTTAACCATCTCATAAGTTAAAATTGCTATAGATGATGAGTCTAATCCTCCACTTAGTGATAATGCAAATCCATTGAGTTTTGATTTAAATAAGTAATCTGATAAGCCAAGTGAAAAAGCATCAATAAACTCCTCGTAAACTTCTGTAGATTCATAATTTATTTCTTTAAGTCGTTTATCAAAATCTATATCATAGTAAGAAAAAGAAATGTTATTAAATGAAAATCTATCATTTATAGATATCAGTTTTCCTTTTGATGCTAATATTGTATCTCCTTCAAAAATTACTTTACCTGATTCATTTCCTAATAGGTTGACAGATAGGTATGTGCAATTATATTTTTTTGAACTTTCTATTACTAAATTTTTTCTAAAATCAAATTTCTTAAAAGCATAGTGACTAGCTATGGGGTTGAAAATTATTAAGTTTTTTTTTGTTTTTATATAGTTTGCTGGTCTCTCCTTATCCCACATATCTCTACAAATTTCAAATCCTAATGTTAAATCATCATCATATTCTATCTGGAAATTTCCAATTGGGTATGATTTATTTAAGAAATTGATTTTATCAACCTTGCCATATTCCCAACCTTCAAACCATCTTTTTTCATAGTGAATTCCATCATTTGGAAGATTACTTTTTATGAAGAAACCTAAAATTTTTTGATCTCTAATAATACAACAGGAGTTATATTTTTTTTTATTAAAACTAAGTGGGTGTCCAATAATAACTGTAATTGACTTAGTTAGAATCCTAATCTCTTCTAGAATATCATTTGATTTTTGAATGAACCAGTCATGATAAAATAAATCTTGACACCCATATCCAGTTATCGATAGTTCGGGTAAACATAGAATATCAACATTATTATTTTTTGCAACATTTATACTTTCTATAATATTATCTTTATTTCCTCTCCAATCAAGAGGTGTTTGATTAAGATTTGAGCTTCCTATTCTTACCGACATTATGGTACTAACTTAATTCTAAAATTTCACAAGCTAATCTTGAGGCATCTTTTTCTGCATTTTTCTTACTTTTTCCATAGCCCACAGAGACTTTTTTGCCATTTAATTTCAAGATTGATTTAAACTGAGAAAATCTACCTGATGTAGATGTTTTTTCAACAATAAAATTAATTTTCATTTTCTCTTTTTGGGCCCATTCAAGAACTTTACTCTTAAAATTATGAGTTTGAGTTGTTAAATTTTCTAGATCAAAGTAAGGAACTATAATTTGTTTGACTACTTTATTTTCACAAAAGTCAAATCCTTTCTCAAGATAACAAGCTCCAATAATTGCTTCTAATGCATCACCATATATAGAATCATATGATTTTGACTTTATTTTTTTAATATTTATAATCTTTTTTAAGCCTATTTTCCTACCAATATTATTTAAAGATTCTCTATTTACTATTTTAGATCTTATTTTAGTTAGGAAGCCTTCATCTTTGAAAGGGTAGAGTTTAAAAAGATATTTTGCTACAATTAATCCCAATACTGCATCTCCTAAATATTCAAGTCTTTCATTAGATTCATCTGTTTTTATTGATTTATGGAGAAGTGCTAACTTATAAAGTTCAGGTTTTTTAGTTTTATACCCAAGAATGAAATTTATAGCATTAATTAAATCTTTATTTTCTTTATTTTGAAAAATAAATATCATAATTAATCATATTTTTTAAATATTACGCATGTATTATGCCCACCAAATCCAAATGTGTTACTCATCGCAATATCAACATTTCTACTCTGCGAGTTATTGAGAGTTAAATTTAGACTAGGGTTTATTTCATCATCACGAGTAGAATGATTAATCGTTGGGGGTATTTTACCTTCTCTAATTGCAAAAACTGATGCAATAGATTCAATGGCACCAGCTGCTCCAAGTAAATGACCCGTCATAGATTTTGTTGAGCTAATGTTTAGTTCGTAAGCATGTTTTTTAAATACATTTTCAATAGCTAAAACTTCACTCTTATCTCCAAGGGGTGTAGATGTACCATGCACGTTAATATAGTCTATAGAATCCTTTTGAATATTTGCACTTTTAATTGCATTTTCCATTACAAGTCTAGCTCCTTCTCCTTCTGGATGAGGTGCTGTTATATGATGTGCATCACAGGACATACCAAACCCTATAACTTCAGCATATATTTTAGCATTTCTTTTTAGAGCATGATCATAATCTTCTAAAATTATTGCTCCGCCTCCTTCGCCTAGTACAAAACCATCTCTTTCTTTATCAAATGGTCTCGATGCTGTTTCTGGAGAATCGTTCCTTTCAGAGAGTGCTTTCAAGGCATTAAATCCTCCTACACCAGTCTCATTAACTGCAGATTCAGATCCTCCAGTTATTATAATATCAGAGGTTCCAGATTTAATGTAATTATAAGAATCAATAATTGCGTTAGATGCTGAGGCACATGCAGAAACTGTAGCGAAATTTGGTCCTTTAAAGCCATATTTTATGGCTATTAATCCAGGACAAATATCAGGTATTAATTTTGGTATAAAGAAAGGATTAAATCTAGGGTGTTTGTCGTTTTCGCTAAAGTTAATAAGTTCATTTTGAAAAGTCTCTATACCTCCAACTCCTGATCCCCAGATAACACCAACTCTTGATAAATCTATACTTTCAAGATTTATATTAGAATCATTTACTGCTTCTTCAGCTGCAATCATCCCAAATTGAGCATAAATATCCATTTTTCTGGATTCCTTTCGATCAAAATAATCTAAAGGGTCATAATTTTTTACTTCACAAGCAAACTTTGTTTTGAAATTGGATGTGTCAAACGAGACTATATCTTTACATCCACTCAATCCAGAGAAAAGAGAATCTTTATATTCTTTAATGTTTTTACCGATAGGTGTAATTGCACCCAGACCAGTAATAACTACTCTCTTAGAACCCATCTTTAGGGGAAAACCTATTTTACGTTATCTTTTAGGTATGCTACAGCATCACCTACAGTTTGAATTTTTTCAGCTTCTTCATCAGGGATTGAAACATTAAATTCTTTTTCGAATTCCATGATAAGTTCAACTGTATCTAAAGAGTCAGCACCTAGATCGTTAGTGAAGCTAGCAGAATCAGTGATTTCAGATTCTTCTATTCCTAACTTATCTACAATGATTTCTTTTATTTTATTTTCTAAATTTTCCATAAAGATTAATTTTTAAATATGATGCAAAAATAATTTTTTTTTTCGATTCTCAAACTATTAAATTACTATACTTTTTAATAATAATTATTTGAAAAAATTATCTGAAAAATTTTTAAAAAATAACCAGGATTATTATCTAATTGGAATTGTGTCTTCTTGTAAAGAATATAAGTTAGCTTGGACACTAGAAAGGCTTTTTGATATATCATTAAATAAGGAAAAAAACGAAAAAATCAATTTAGTTGATAATAAAGTCATAGAAATATCATTTTTAATTAGTAAGGGTAAGAACAAATATTTCAAGTTAATTTCTAATAAATTATTAAATAATCCTTTTAAGTCACATCTAATATCTACGCTATCTAATTTTGATTATTTAATTCAATTTTCTAAAAATTATTTTGATAATAGCTCAGAGGACATAATAAATACATTAAAATCAGATAATCTTATTCATTTTGCTAATTTTGTGGATATTAAATTAATTAAAGAAAAATATTTGTTGTACATATGAAACAAATTAATAATAGAACAAAAATTATTGCCACCATTGGTCCTTCTTCTTCAGATTATGATACTTTAAAAGAGATGATAAAGAACGGTGTAGATGTTGTTAGACTAAATTTTTCCCACGGCGAACATGAAGACCATAAGAATACAATAATAAATGTTAGAAAGATTAGCGATGAATTAGGCACCCCTATTACAGTTCTTCAGGATTTACAAGGTCCTAAAATAAGAGTTGGTAAACTAGGTAAAGAATCAATTTTATTGAATGATGGTGACGAGTTTTTAATTTCTTCAGAAAATAAAATTGGTTCTAAAGAAGAAATTTTTATTGATAACGATATAATAGAAGATATAAAATCTGGAGAGAGAATTCTCATTGATGATGGGAAAATAGAGTTAAAAGTTGTTGATAAAATTGAAAATAAAATTAAAGTTGAAGTTTTAAGAGGTGGAAAACTTCTTGAGCGTAAAGGTGTGAACCTTCCTGAAAGTGATATAAAGCTTTCCTCAGTTACTGATAAAGACATAAAAGATTTAATGTTTGGACTTAAAAATGACGTTGATTGGATTGCTCTATCTTTCGTAAGAAGTGAAAAAGATATCAAAGAACTTAAAAAGATTATCAAAAAAAATGGATTCACTACTAAAATTATTGCTAAAATTGAAAAACCCCAAGCAATAAAAAATATTGATGCTATAATAGAAGAATCAGATGGCTTAATGGTTGCTAGAGGTGATTTGGGTGTTGAGATGCCGATGGAATCAGTTCCAATTATTCAAAAAAGAATAGTTTCAAAATGTAACTTAGCATGTAAGCCTGTCATAATTGCAACCCAGATGTTAGAGAGTATGATTTCTCAAAAAACTCCAACTAGAGCTGAATCAAATGATGTTGCGAATGCTGTTCTAGACGGCACTGATGCTGTTATGTTATCAGCTGAATCTGCAACTGGAAGCTATCCTCTTCTTGCTGTGAAAAGTATGAGTAAAATAATTAACTCAGTTGAAAAGACTTCTAACTTAATTTATTTCAAATTTGAAAAGTTTAAAAAACTGCGAAATAAAATAAGTGAAAGTTTAATTACTACAGCATGCAGGCTGAGTAAGCAAATATCTGCAAAAGCTATAGTGACAATGACTAAGAGTGGTTATTCTGCTTTTAGGATTTCTGGGAGTAGACCCAAAGCAAAGATTTATATTGTCACCAATAATAAAAAAATAGGAAATGAATTAAACCTTGTTTGGGGAGTAAGATCTTTATTTTATGATAAAACAGAAAATATAGACTCAACTCTTATAAATATTGAGAAAATATTGGTTGAAAATAATCATTTATCTAAAAATGATAAGTATATAATTACTTCTTCAATGCCTTCTCACTGGAAAGGACATACTAACATGATGAAAGTAAATGAGGTTAGCTTATAATTTTATTTGTAAATTATCATAGGCCAAGTTTATATTTTTTGGTAGAATAGATTGAATTTTATCATAAAGACCCAAATTATGAGATATATGGGTAAAATATACATTCTCTACATCTATTTTATTAACTAACTTTAATGCCTCATCTAGATTTAAGTGGGAGATATGTTCATTTATCTGTAAGCAGTTAATTACTAAAATTTTTGATCCATTAATTTTATTGAGTTCACTTTCTTGAATAGTCTTCACGTCAGTGAGATATGTAAAGTCATGAATTCTATAACCTAAAATTTTAAGTTTATAATGAAAAGCTTGAATTGGTAATATATTAATTCCTTTATGATTAAATTTTCCATTAACTATATCAAGATTTACTTTAGGTAGACCTGGATAATTTTGATTTTGAAAGATATAGGAATAGTCCTTTTTTAATTGATTTACTAACTCTTCATTCCCAAATCCGTGAATTTCTTCTTTTTGAATAAAATTAAATGATCTTAACTCATCTATCCCAGAAACATGGTCTCTATGAGCATGAGTGTAAAGCACAAAATCAATTTTACATATATTATTTTTTAAAGATTGTTGTCTGAGATCAGGTCCTGTATCGATTATTATATTTTTATCATTTATTTGGATAAGAACAGATGATCTTAATCTCTTATCTTTTTTATTTCCTGATTTACATACTTCACATTTGCATCCTATCACCGGAACTCCTTGTGAGGTTCCAGTTCCTAAAAAAGTTATTATCAATTTTCTAAAATTTTATTTAATGTTTTTACATGTTCTTTTGAACAATTATTAGGAGAAATTTTTAAGGATTCTATTATTTCAATAAGCGCATTAATTTTACCTTCTAAAGTAAAATATTTATTAACTATTATCACTTTCTTGTCTCTGATTATACAATATCCAGATTTAAAATTACCTTTTTCGAATCTTATTTTGTATTCTTGAGATTCTAATAGTAATTCTAATTTTTTTTGGAATTGTTTAGTTAATTTAATGTCCATATCAATTTAGTTGTTGAAGATAAATAAAAAAAAGTTAATTGTTATTGTTGGTCCCACAGCAAGTGGGAAAACTTCTTTAGGTATAAAATTAGCCAACAAGTTTATGTGCAGTATTATATCTGCTGACTCAAGACAATTTTATAAAGAAATGAATATTGGTACTGCCAAACCAACAAGATTAGAGTTAGAGGAAGCTCCTCATTACTTTATTAATAATTTATCAGTTATTGATTCATATTCAGTTGGAAAATTTATAGAGGAAGTAAATAATTTTTTTGAAGAGTATTATAAGAATAATGAGATACTTATAATGGTTGGAGGTTCTGGTTTATTTATAGATGGGGTATTAAAAGGCATAGATGATTTCCCTCAGATTGATTGTGAAATAAGGAATAAGCTAAATATAGATTTTAATTCTAATGGTATTAAAAATCTATGTGCAAAACTGAAAGAGGTAGATCCTGAGTATTATAGTGTTGTTGATTTAAATAATCCTAGAAGAGTCATAAGAGCTTTGGAAGTATATTATTCAACTAATAAACCATACTCATCTTTTTTAAAAAAAAATAACTCATACAGGGAAGATATAAATTTAAAATTTATAGGATTAAATCCTGAAAGAGAAAAGCTTAACTCAAGAATAGAGAAAAGGGTAGAAGGTATGATTGATAAAGGTTTGGTCAATGAAGTTAAAAAATTATATAAATACAAAGATTTAAATGCTTTAAATACTGTTGGTTACTCTGAGATTTTCAAATATATTGATGGAGATATTTCTCTTGATTCTGCTATAGATCAGATTAAATCAAACACTAGGAAGTACTCTAAAAGACAGATGACATGGTTTAGAAAAAATAAAGAAATTTTATGGTATGGTGATGGAGAAGGTTTCTTTAAAGATATTTTAGAAGATCTTAAATTTTAATAGTTTGATATAGTTTTAGCTATTTGATAAAGCTCTTTATCAATTCCTCTTTTATTACTAATAACATCTTTAAAGTCGTTTGAGCAATCTTTGTTATTAATTACTCCAATCATT